>UMCO01113171.1_pt1 | contig 13492 bp, 14 predicted proteins | sample 1964251 | NCBI WGS metagenome assembly UMCO01 (sample SAMEA4835970, study PRJEB28245) | human gut metagenome | biome: gut microbiome; material: fecal sample | place: Denmark | collected 2008
CACGGCGAAGTGTTTACTGCCGAGCGTGAAGTAAAGGCGATGTGCGATTTGGTCGCGCAAGAATGCGACCGAATAGACAGTCGATTTTTAGAGCCTGCATGCGGTGACGGCAATTTTTTGGCTGAAATATTGACGCGCAAACTTACCACTGTAAAAAAACTGTATAAATCAAAGCCGTATGACTTTGAAAGATATTCCGTGCTTGCAATAACAAGCCTTTACGGCGTGGATATTATGCAAGACAACGTTGCAGAATGTCGCGCACGGCTTTTCAAATTGTGGGATAAAGAATACAAATCCGTTTGCAAAAAGGCGGTAAGTGATGAAACGCGCGAAGCCGTGAAATATATCCTTTCCAAAAACATTTTATGTGGCAACGCTTTGACGCTTATGTGCGTGGATGAAAATCAAAACGACACAGATACGCCGATTATTTTCCCCGAATGGAGTCTTATGCTCGGCACAAAACTCAAACGTCGTGATTTTCGCCTTGACGTGATGCTCAAAGCCAACGACAATCCAAAAAGCGAGCAACTATCCCTTCTCGACGTTCCCGAAGACATACGGAAATATTTGTCTATAAACCCCACAACAAAAGAATATATGGCAGAGCCGATATGCGAATATCCGCCCGTGCATTACAGGAAGGTGCAAGAAAATGGCTGAAACCTTTTTTGACAAAATCTACAAAAACAAGACTTTGCACACACCCGACGTTTTGTCGTGTCTTGCGAATTTAAGTAACGATGAAGTTTTTACCCCGCCCGACGTGGTAAATCAAATGCTCGATTTACTGCCGCAGGAATTGTTTTCCGATCCAAACGCAACGTTTTTAGATCCGGCTTGCAAGACAGGAGTTTTCTTGCGCGAAATTGCAAAACGCTTGCTTGTAGGGTTGCAAGACAAAATCCCTAACTTGCAAGAACGTATCGACCATATCTTTCACAAGCAACTTTACGGTATTGCAATTACGGAACTCACAAGTCTGTTATCCCGTCGTAGTCTGTATTGCTCAAAATATCCAAACGGCGAATACTCGATTTCTCATTTCGACACCGCCGAAGGCAATATCCGTTTTCGCAAAGTAAACCACGTTTTTATCGGTGGCAAGTGCAAATATTGCGGTGCGTCAGAAGCCCAATGGAAACGAGAAGAAGGCAAAGAAACTCACGCATACGAATTTATTCACACGAACAATCCGGAGAAAATTTTTAATATGAAATTCGACGTAATTATATCCAATCCACCTTATCAATTATCCGACGGCGGTGCGCAGGCAAGCGCAAAGCCTATATATCATCATTTTGTAGAGCAGGCGAAAAAATTATGTCCGCGTTATTTAACAATGATTATTCCTGCTCGTTGGTTTGCCGGAGGGAAAGGACTTGATGCTTTTAGGAATCAAATGCCACTCGCTTTCGGATTCACACCTCGGACAGGTGGTTTTGGCTGTTTTTCTGTATTCAAACTCTATATTTAACTTTTGACCGCATATTCCGCAGTACTTCTCTGTTTGCATTATAATCCTCCCGGCTTGGCTACACCAAGTCTCTGTCTACGCCATAGATATCGTCAAAGAAGACCTTTCCGTTCCCTATGACAACATACTTATAGATTGTATTGATTTCCTTTACGGCTCCTATGACTTTTACATAGTAACCGTCTTGATAGCAAGTGAGTGCAATTCTGTCTCCGCGCCGAATTTTTGTAAATTGTTCCGAAATTTCGGCATCAAGTTCTTCGGAGTGTTCTCCACGCTCCACCTTGCCAAGGTCGTATTCCTTTTTTGCAAGAGCTTCGCGCAGTCCTTTTAAGGCATCGAAAGGAGCAAACTGCTTGGCTCTGTCTTGTCTATTCATCATTGCCGCTGTTATGTCCTCCGATGAGTTTATTTCGCTTGATAAGCGTTGCGCCCTCTTGCAAGTCCGATGCCATTAGCACGGCGTTCTTTCCGAACTTCTCTTGCAGTTCAAGAGTTGCCTTTGCAATTCGTTTTTGTCGCTCGACCTCTTCCCAGTTGGTGAATAAATCGTAGCCTTCGCACCCTTCATCACATATTCCGTCAAAGCCGATACCGATTCTGCGTATCATCGAGTTTTTGTCCGTTGTTTGTTCGAACACCCGCATGGCGCTCGGCATTATCTTTTTCGGCAGGTTGGTAGATGCGCCGATTTTTACTCTTCCGCCTGTCGGAGCATGACAATCCTTGGAGTATCCGATACTGACCGTAACATAGTTGGCTATCACCTTTCGGCGCATAAGTTCCAAACAACCGCTCCGCACCATCTCTTCAACGACTATCTTTGCCTTTTCAAAGGTATAGTCTTCAAACAATACCTGTGAGGACGAGACCGACTTGCTCTTGCTTTTGTAGTTTTTGATGTCGGACATCAGGCATGACTCTCTTCCCCACGAATGATCTATAAGCAGTTCGGCATTGATTCCGAAATCTTTATAGAGCATCTCCGATGGATATTGTGCGATTCCCGCCATATCCGTAATACCGCGCCGTTCAAGCCTACGAACCGTTCCCGTTGAAATTCCCCAAAAGTCGGTCAGCGGTTTGTGATGCCATAGCGTTTCTCGAAAGAGTTCTTCGTTTAGATATCCCATGTGATCTGGGACTTTCTTTGCCGTGATGTCAAGTGCGATTTTGGCAAGGTATAGGTTTGTCCCTATCCCCGCCGTAGCCGGGATATGCAGTTTTTGCGCTATCTCGTCTATCAGCATCTTGGCGAATTCTTTTGGTGTTTTGTGATACATCGGCAGATAGTCGGTCGCATCAATAAACGATTCGTCAATTGAGTATACATGAATGTCCTGCTTATCTATATATTGCAAGTAAATCCCGTATATCTCGGCAGCATAATCGATGTATTTTTGCATGCGAGGCATTGCCGTAATGTATTGGATGTTTTTCGGTATCTCGTACCGCCGACACCTATTGCGAACACCCAAAGACTTCATTTTCGGTGTTATAGCCAAACATATCGTTCCGTTGCCTCGGCTTTCGTCTGCGACTATGAGATTGGTTTCAAAGGGATTTAGCCCTCTCTCCGCACACTCAACCGATGCAAAAAACGACTTCATGTCGATGCAGAAGTATGTGCGCTCTTTCATAGAATCACAAGTCCTTGATTACCTTAATCGCAACACCTTGAATCTGACAGCCGTCAACAATAATATCTTTGAAACGCTTGTTTTCCGGATGCAAGATGATTCTTCTGTTCACCGGGTCCGGGCGATATCGTTTCAGCGTTACCTCGTTGTCCACGAGCGCGACCACGATGTCGTTGTACTCTGCAGTCTCTTGCTGTCTCACAAGCACAAGGTCTCCGTCATCGATGCCCGCATCCACCATTGAATTGCCACTCGCCGTAAGCAAAAAGCACTTCTTTGCGTTTCCGACAAACGATGCCGGAAGTTTGACATATCCATCGATACACTCGTACTCTTCAGTAAGCGGTCCGCACGGCACATAACCGAGTTTCGCTACCGACACCGTCCGTTCCGTTCTCGATTGCTCGATAGATTCGTATCCGTAGTGTCCTCTCGCTATCATGCCCTTTTCAGCCATGTAGTCCAAGTACCTCTTTACCGTGGTTTTCCCCACGCCGAGGTCTTCCGCTATCTCACTGTACGGCGGAACGCGTCCTGTTTTTTCGCACTTGTCTTCGATGTACGTCTTAATTGTTTTAATCAGTTCACTATCCTTTGTTCTCATTTTGTGATGGCCCTCACTTTACTCTATCTGGAACGCTCGTTCCATTTAGCACCTTTATTATACTGATTTCCTATGTCGATGTCAAGAGTCTGAAAGGCATAAAATTAGGGGTGTGCAATAACGCGCACACCCCACTAAAAAAGTTGTCATAATTTAAAAGGCAGTCTTCCGACTGCCACTCAATCTATAATGTTTTCTGTACTAAACAGAGGACTATTAAAGAAGTCCACGATTTCAATGCCCAACCCTTGACATAACTCAAAAAGGATTCTGACATTCACCGCCGTATTGCGTTTGTACTTGATATCCCCTATCGTTGTTTGATTTACGCCTGTAAGCATCGAAAGGCGGTACGCGGTCAAATGCTTTTCTTCCATCAGTTCTGTCAATCTCGCCGACAGTGCCTCTGCAATTGTCATGACTGCACCTCCTTTTACTAAACTTTGGCTATGCATTTAGTATATACTTTTTCTTTTTGAAAATACTGTGCGTAAGTTTAGTATTGCTTGATTTTCGCCCAGTATTTTGGTATAATCGTTTATGAGAGGAGCGAATTATGAAAACTGTATGCGTTACCGGGCATCGCCCGCAAAAATTGCCTTGGGGGTATAAAAAAGAAGGTCCCGATTACGATGAGTATATCGAGTCCCTTGCTTGTACGATTGCTGATTATTTAGAAAACGGCTATGACCATTTTATCTCCGGAATGGCACTCGGCGTTGATATGGATTTTGCCGAAACCGTTCTTCAGTTCAAGGAGCATTATGGTCTTGATATTAATTTGGAATGCGCTATCCCCTGTCCGAATCAAACTTTGAAGTGGACACCCGGTGAAGTCGCTCGCTATAAGGCTATACTCGATAAAGCCGACAAAGTGACGTTGGTCAATGACCACTACTTCCGTGCTTGTATGCTCGTGCGCAACAATTATATGGTAGACCACTCCGACACCGTGCTTGCCATCTGGAACGGCGAAGAAAGTGGCGGCACATGGCACACGATTCAGTATGCAAAAGCCAAAGGAAAAACAGTCGATATAATAAGGGTTGACCGAAAATAAAGATAACGCGCTATCTGGGACATTCCCAAACAGCGCGTTAATTCTTGTAATGTTAGTCTTCTTGGCATCCCCACTTAATCGGTTTATGCTGCGATTCGTCAATATCCCATTTAGAGGGACGACTTTCTGCGTCTGTCATTATTTGCACTGAATTATCAAGTTCAAATGCCCCTTTGCCGATCGAGATTACCGTTTTGGGAATGAAAATGCTTTTGAATCTCTTGCAGTACGCGAAAGCGACGTTACCTATGCTTGTGATTGTAGAAGGAACTTTGTATGCTCCCATAGTACAACCGCTGAAGGCGCTCTCGCCAATGACTTTTACCGTGTTGGGAATAGTCAATGTCGAAATATCGTAGTCTAACGGAACTCTTACAAGGACAGTCTTTGCTTTGTTATATAATACACCATTCTCTTCCGAATAATATCGATTAGCCTCGTCCACAACGAAACCCTTTAACACCCTGACATTTCTTGCAACAATCAAAGCAATGTCGGCATGTATTTTTATTGTTTCCAATTTCAATGCAGGTGCAATAGCCTGCAATTTTTTATACTTTTGGGGAACTGTGTATGTCTTCTTTTCTGGGTTACAGTTCGAATAATCTACGACACAACCTTGCTCACTTTCCAAACGCTGCTGCAATTCATCAAGGGACTCTTCTATAACAGGCAATTCTTGTGGCCTATCGATTTGTTTGGATGGTTGAGAATCATTATCATTGTTGGGCGCTTTTTTAGTCGGATCCTTTGGTTTGTTATACTTAATCGTTCCGTCATCTTTGGTTTGTGCAACCGTTTGACCGAACCAACCGGGAGTGCGTATCTCATTTCCCTTAATAACATACAAAGTCTTACCTAAAAAACCGGGCTCATGGATTTCATCGCCCTTGATGACATAAACGGTTTTGCCTAAAAATCCCGGTTCTTTAATTTCGTTCCCTTTGATTACATATACCGTTCTGCCAAACAACCCCGGCTCTTTGATTTCGTTGCCTTTAATAATCAACCTATCCAGTAACATTTTCACACCCCTTCTGCAAGCGACTGATTTATCTTCTTACTATGCAGTATTATGTTCACAATAACCTTGTTAGTCAACTTTTCTCGTTGAATTTGACAAATATGTATTATTGGTGAACAATCCGGGATACAATTCTTCCGCTAAAAATGCCATTACGGTTTTTAGTTCTTTCTTATCCTCCGGTATTTTCACTTTGCTCCCATCTTCCGTAAACTCTATATCTACATTGACCTTGGTTGCATTGATGCGAATTTTATTAACATCATTTAGAGTCCCCAAGTCAATGATTTTTGCTATTTTTTTGCGCATACTAATGCCAGCAACAGACCGTGAAAAAGCACTTGTGTCATTGATTTCAAATGCGGGGTTGTTTGAAAATTGGTCAACTTCACTTTGTGAAGCGGTACGATAATATTCACTCAAATCAAACACCCCATTGGCATCGTTATATTTTTCAAAAATCAACCCACCGCCAATAAATACACAGTCCACTGTCTCTCCAATATTAATGGAAAAACCATGCCTGTCCTGTACAAACATATCACGGTCAAACAATAGATTAAAACCTTTTGGTTTCACCATTACTTGTCTCTGTGTAAAACGTTGTCCTGCTAAATAATAGCCTTCCTCATCTTTTGCGCCTATTACTATTGCACGGATCTCAAAGCCATCCTCGGTTTTCCCTTTATCATCAATAGGTCTGTAGTTTTCGACCACATCCGGAGCATCGATAGCATCTTGAAGTTCTTGAGGAATAACGAATGAACCGATAATGAAGTTTTCTTCGAAAGCAGTTACGGTATAATTAATCTCAAAAGGAATTGGTTCACGCTCATCTCCATTTTCATCCAGCATCAAAGCGTTAACACCAGCATTAAAGAGCTCAACGAACAACTGCTTTACGGATGCATCCGTTTTTAGCTTGTAAACTTTATTTTTTCTCCCTTTCTTTGCCCAAACAAAGATCTCATCCGTTTCGGTAAACATTGTTACACCTCCAAGTATATTTCATCGAAAAGTTCTATTACTGCTCCAACGCCTTTGGGATTGAAGCGCTTTTGTTTTGACAACAATGTATACGACATTCCGCTCTCGACTTGAATGCTGTAATACCTATACCCAAACAAATAGACAAGAGGATTTACAAAAATCGCCTTTGTCCATAATAGCATTAAAACTATTAGTGTCACCATTGCGCCCAAAGCCCATATATTAATGTCCGCAATTGACAAAGTAACAATTGGCAACAGATATGCTATCATGCTTGATAAAGAACTGGAATCACCGGGAGATGCAGTGTCTACGGTTAATTTAGTCCTTGGCAATCTTTTTCTCGCAAAAGCCAATAACGCATAGCAAATTGGAAAGCAAGTTAGTCCCCACACAATGCTGACAATTCCTATCCACACATGTTCAGTTATTTGTTTTGTTGTAAGGCTATCAATTAATACTGCTATGCCACAGACTAATACAAGAGGGGCGTAAGAAATGATTGTCCAAAGTATTTTTAATATTTTACCCATTTCTTACACCTCCCTACTTAAAAAAGATTTTGAATAGCCTTGGCAAGGCATTGTTTTGTTCTCTCTTCGTTTTTCTCAAAAACAAATGGGAGTCTTACAAGATGTACCCTTATTGGATTATCCCCTGCTGGCGTTAAGTTTATGCCGTAAGGGTTTTTAGGCTCATTCTCTTCATATCGGAACATCGGATACAATAAATAAACATCTTGTAATCCCCTCGTTCTTGCATACGTCAATACTTGATATATATCTTGAGACTTTGCCTCGTTAGAAACAATATCCTTAATGTCATCACTGCCATCAAACCGATTTATCATTTTATACTTCGTGTCCAAGATAAAAAGACCTTTTGATTTGTGCTCTACGAGAATATCATGCTTCATTCTCATAGCTTTTCCAAGAGACTGATCTCCATATATCACATCGCTAAATACCGACTCTTCGCTTGCTTGCAAACGAACTTTTGCTTGCCCTTCCAATACGGACTGCATAAAACCGCCAACAAATCCTTCGAACAACAGTTCCGTTGGGAATAAAAAGCAAAAAGACTCTGTATCATCGATGTTATACGCTGATGTTTTGTTGAGCAAAAACATTTTACTCATACTCAAAACGATAGAATAATGTTTGTGCAAGCGACTTAATCGAATCTTATCGCAATCGTGCGGAGTACAATGAATATCGCTCACATCCGTTAGTCTCATCAATATTTGACGAATCAAACGTTGATTCGAAACGGACACAGTATCTGTCAGCAATCCTTTACACGTATACTTTATTATGCGATTAAGGGCATTGTCAAATTCAAAAGTTGAAAAGGAACAATCCAATTTGTCAAGTTTCCCGTTTGCATATTTTTTTGTAAAATAATCACGATAGTCGACTCGTCCCTTTACGGCAGTGGTCTCCTCTGTTACTTCTTCATAACAGTAATACATGCCATGTTCTATTGCGCTCTTGACAAATCGCAAATACAACGTAATAAAGAGTTCCCTTAAATCATCACAGTCTTCAAGGGCTCCGGTTATATTCACAAATGGGTAATCAATTTTACTACAGTAATCAAGCCATTTCACAAGATTAAAAATCATGTGCTTCAAAGAAAGTGAATCTGTATCATTATCTTCTTTATCTTCCCTAAATACTTTCGGAAAGATATTTACTTGATTGCCTTTGAATACTATTGTCCCTATATAGTTTTGTGTTTTTATCCCCTTTTGACCAGTAAACCCCAAGAATTGCTGTCTACTATTAATTTGGCCATCATCATAGAATATGGCTCGTTGCTCCCAGTTCGCTTGTAAAAATGCATCCAACTCGTCAAGGGCAGCCTGACTTCGCCACTCAGACGGGAGAGCCATATTTTTTATGTGACTCTCTTCATAACGGTTAATCACCATAATCAACCCTCATTTTGGTTCTTGCCTACTTGAATTCGTCCAACTTTCGATTCAACGACACCCCACTCTGTATCAATCAATGCCTTTTTTACTTGATCCTTAACTTTCTTGGCATTATCATAAAAATACTCATAAAGCAAAGGAATAATGGAGCAGTTCATTATTTGAGGCAAATCATTTGCAGTTTTACCTATAAAATATGCATGTCCAATGAGCAAGTCTGTGCTTTCTAATTGTTCTACCAAGTTATCATTTAGTGTTTTTAGCACTTTTTTCAATGTAGAATCGTCAATCAGTTCATAATTGGGTGTTACCTCCACGAACTCAAAACGACGTCTTAATGCCGTGTCTATCAAAGAAATCGACTTGTCGGCAGAGTTCATTGTACCAATTATGTACAAATTGTTTGGTACTGCAAATTTGTCTCCGGATGGAAGGGTTACAGAAAGAGCATTAACCTCACCCCACCTCTTGTCATCCTCAATTAATGTTATTAATTCTCCGAATACTTTTGAAATGTTAGCCCGGTTAATTTCATCGATAATAATAACATAATTGTTACTGAAGTCATACATTGCTTTGTCCGCAATCCTCTTGAAAACGCCATCGACCGGGACAAACTCCACCCCACTCTCGCCATTTGTCGGACGTAAACCTTGGATAAAGTCTTCGTATCCATAACTTTGATGGAATGTAGTAAACACAATTTTTCCATCGCGCACTAAGTCATTATACTTTGCCATTAAGTCTTTTCGGTCAAGCGATGCGATTTCCTCAAGTGAAGTTTTACCCGCAATTGATACAGCTTGGCTTGCCGTTGTATATGTTTTTCCCGTGCCGGGAGCACCATATAAAATGCTGTTTAATATATGTCCATCATTAACTCTTGGTTGTCGAATTGGCAATCCGCTTGTTTGACTGTCGGCCATTATACTTTCTCCTTCGTTTTCTGTCTCTTCCGCATCATCCATTGCAACTAAAATATGGTACAAATACACATTCAATACGCCAAGTTTTTTCGCAAACAAGGAGTATTGACCACATTGGCGAACGTAAGTACTGTCAGGTACAATTTGTGCTACGCGAAAAACTTTATAAACCCATTCGGAAGAAAAGAAGTTCATAAAAACAGTTGGATATAGCATATGCAAATACTTCCAAACCCAGTTCCGCCCATAAAGATTGTCGCCAAGAGCTTCTCTAATAATCGATTGTAACGTTCCAAAGTCTTCTACAGTATTAAGCGTCCCGCTACAGGTCATATTATCAAGTGTTGCAAATAAAGAAACAAATCGGTTACGATAATCTTCAGCCTTTTCTATTGCTTGCGTTTCAGTAATGGTTTGGACATTTTTGGCACTTGTACAATACTTCCAATCGTTTCCTTTTTGATATAGGGTGTATATTGTCCGGAAGCCGCCTATTCCTCCAAAATATGAGGTTGTAAATTCAAGATTATAGACAAGGCTATCATCCTCTTTCCGTCCAAAAAGAAGGTGTAAAAGTGCGCTTCCCGATAAATTTTCGATTGCGTTTTTACCAAAGCGTGACTCGAATTGCTTATATTGAGATTCCACATCGGCATACTCAAACTCTTTGTTTTTCCAACGAGTTAAAATCGCCTTTTCGATATCTGTTTTTTCCTCCCAAGAATACTTATCAAATAATTCCTTATCGCGCTCTTTTAGAATGCGAGCTATCGCATCATTATTAAGCGACTCCCCTCGAATAGACAAAAGCTTAATACATTCGTCCTTGCCAAGTATTTTTACCACTGGCATATAATCTACCGATGTACATTCCTCGACTTCGGGAAGTACATCACCATTGCTTACATTAAGTTCATCTCTAAAACGAACAATCGACATCGGTTGTGAAGAAGATATTATTTCATTTGTATCAAAGCAAAAGAGCGAAATATATTCATTGTAGGAAATGTTATAATGAAGTAGGAACGCAAGCGTTATGACATCAGTAAAATCTCTATCATTGGCTTCTTCTGGCAATTCAATTCTCCAAAAACGAAAACACCAAGCAGCGATTTTGGACAATGGAATACAATTTCCCTTTAATTGATTGTTTTTTATATACGAAATGTAATTTTCATTAAAACGCAACTTGTTTTTATCAGACAAATCTCTTTGGATTATTGTACTAATAAGAGCATTATCAAGGGTGTCCGAAATTCGTGAACCCAATGTTTTGAATGCCGAGCCACCATTGTAATAGCAATTTGCTTTGTAATGAGTAGAAATAGAAAACGGGAAAAGGGCGCAATACTTCAATCCATTTTCAGAAGTCGCATCGAAAACCCCCGCAAGGTCGTATAGGTTTCTTAAATACACTTCTCTTTCGGAAGAATTAAAATCACCCCATTTCTTATATTCGGAGTAACCAAAGCCATTGAGCCCGGCGGCCTTAAAATATAAGAATAGCCCTATTTGTTCGGGTTTCGAATAATCCGTTGAACGAAAATACTCGATGCCATTTTTTAAACAATTGATATCTACATATTTTCCCATTTATACCACCTCCGTCAATTCTTAAAAACTTGCGCCATTATCTCTTTCGCTATCGCATTCGCCAATCCGCACGGAACTGCATTACCTATAACCTTATAAGATGCAACTATCTCCTTAATGTTTCCATCATAAAAAATGTAGTCATCCGGGAATGATTGAATACGAGCGACTTCCCTAATGGTGTAACGCCTATTCTCGGTCGGATGAATAATTCCGCAGTTTTCTGGCTGCGCAGAGGCCGTAATCGTCCCATTAATCTCACTTCTTGCAAATCTACGATAAAACTTCGGCGCATGGTACTTTTGCATATTGTCTCTTATCTTTTTCAATCTTGGCGGGAGATATTCATATGGAATATCTTTCCACGAGCCTCCTTCTGGAATATGAGGCAACATCGACATTGCCTGAGGAGACAAAGGCCAATCCACTTGATTCTTGACATCCTTCGGAATGTCGAGAACATACTTTAGTGTTTGTCTCTCCGATTCGGGAATAGGAGTGGGAAAAATAAATTGCTTTTGCAAATCATTCCTTATTCCGACCATTATCAACCGTTCTCGCCTTTGAGGAACTCCATAATCAACAGAGTTAAGAACCTTATACGTTACAGCATACCCCATTTCATTTAAGTCTGACGCAATAACATCAACTAAATTTCTTCCGTCCACATACTTCGATGACATCAATCCTTTGACATTCTCGAATAAGAATACCTTGGGTTTCTTGGCTTTAATAATACGGAGGCACTCCAAATAAAGCATACCGCGCGAATCATTAATACCCTTACGACTTCCCGCATTGGAAAATGGTTGACACGGAAACCCTGCAGTTATAACATCACAATTTGGGATTTCGTCTGCAGGAACCTCTCTAATATCCCTTCCATCAATATCACCTAAATTCAACCTAAATGTGGCTTGAGCATCTTTATCAAAGTCATTTGCCCAAATTCTTTTAAATCCCGCCTGTTCGAAGCCAACATCCATTCCTCCGCACCCGGAGAACAATGAAACCAATGTGGGGGCGTCTGCAATGACGGGATACATATCTTCGCCCTCTAATGTAAATAGATCTTTAAGTTCGCAGGAAAATAACGAGCATAGTTTTTCAACAGTATCATAATCAACTCGTGTAGCCTTATCATTATACAAGGCAGAAACCGTACTCCTTGACAATCCCGTTTTCTCATGAACATCCTGTATAGTAAACCGTTTACTTCCCATTAGGGTAGAAAGATTGCAATGCATATTTAATATCTCCAATTTAAGTGTTTCCTACATTATACCACATTTCTACGCCAAAATCAACAGGATGTCGGTCATTTTGATGATATTTTTAATAAAACATCATTATACGGAATATGTCATTGAACCACAACAAAACCGTTCGCCACATCATTTGTTAGCCAAATGTATCCTTTTTATGATAAATAATGCCAATGACACAACAAACAAAGGAACGCCTAAATAAAGCGCAACTATTCCAGCGGGCGTAAAATACCCCATCATTTTCTTTATTTCAAGAATTGTGGGCAAATTATCCCATATGGCCGTACCGAAAGCTTTCAGTATTCCCCAAAAGGCTTGCCATAGAACTGTAATTATTTCAATAAAAATTGTCATTATTACTCCTTATAATATTATCCCAAGCACGATGCCGACAATAGCAACTACCGTACCGATGCCAAACGACACCCACCCAAATATCTTGTTTTTGCAGGCTTCCGTTTTTGAATTTGCAGCATCGTCTTGCGCTTGCTCAATTTGCTTACGCAATAATTGATTTTGCTCTTGCATCTCTTGAAGTTGCCTTTGCAATAAGATGCTTTGCTCTTCTACTACGTTTGTCGCGTTCATTATCGAGTTTTTATATTGGTCGTTAGACTTCCGTTCTTCTTCCGCCTTTTTCGACTGTAAGTAAGCCGCGTATGCAGAGTTTGGCATATCCTCGAAGATCATATATCTTACTCCCCTTTGTTTTCTATTTTGTATCCGCGCGTCAACGATTGAATATACTCAACTACTTTTTCTACCACTTCGTTCGATCCGACCACTTGCAGTTTGTCTCCGAACGACAAACACCAACCGAAGAATGTCGGGCTCAATTGCACCATCGCTTTGAAATGCAGTTTTCCGTGTTCGTCCGGGATGAGTTCTACTTTATCTCCGAAGATATCGAAGATGGGATCTAAAATGCTCTCATCGGCTTGAAACTCTACCAACTGCTCTTCGCCTTGGAA
>UMCO01012390.1_pt1 | contig 13471 bp, 8 predicted proteins | sample 1964251 | NCBI WGS metagenome assembly UMCO01 (sample SAMEA4835970, study PRJEB28245) | human gut metagenome | biome: gut microbiome; material: fecal sample | place: Denmark | collected 2008
GTTATTCAGAAAGCTCTTCGAACTTTATTCCTTCCCCAAAACTATTTGTCAGAATAGTTTTTATCTGGGCGCTTTCATCGTTTCCTTCTATCGGCTGCATCGAGGGCTGTGGGGCAGGTTTATTCTCATACCCAGCGTTAGGCTGATCGACAGCAGAAGGCAAAGAGACTTCTTCCTTCATTGAGCCGGTAGGGTTATCGCTAACAATAGCTGCGTAACTCGGGTCTTCTTCTGCCGCGAAAGCATCGCCATATGCTTCAAGAGGAACCCTTTCTTCCTCATAAGAAGAAACTGAAGTTGATGCAGCTTCATAAGGGTAAGCCTGGGACTGAGCCTGAGCTTGAACCTGGGTCTGAGGCTGAACCGCAGGTGTCGAAGGCGCTACTTGAGGGTGAGCTGAAGGCTGAGATGCCTGGCTTGTCGGCTGAGACTGAAGCACTTGACTTGCCGACTGAGGCGAAGGCTGGGTCGCCATCGGTTGAGCAATCGGTGCTTGACTTGCTGGTTGAAGCGAAGGCTGAGGTACTTGATAATTCTGAGTTGTCGCCTGGCCAGATCCAGCCGCGGATTGCGCAGCCTGAGCAGCCTTTATTGCTGCACGAACGCGCTCTGCCTGAGATGCCATCTGGTTTGGTTGGGCAACCTGCGAAACATTTACCTGGGAATTCCCCATCGAAGAAGAATTCGAAGCAGCAGCAGAGTTCACAAAGGGCGATTGAGGCGATCCGCCCTCTTCAAGCATCAAACGATACGGAACATGGCCTCCTGCTATCGAGTCGATAGTTTGGGAAAGCAGTTGCTGTACTTCAGGTTTTTGCGCGGCAGTATAAGCAAAGCCATTATCTTTTCCGAAGGTGATTACCAGTCCACTTCCGTTTGATTCGCCGAAGATTTTCGCATTCATAAACAGTACACCACGCGCAGGATTTGCCTTACGCAACGAGGAAGTAACCGAATGCCAAAAACGCTGTACTGCGGCAGGATTAGTCACCTCAATTGGTAAAGCTCCCGATGCTGCAGAATTCTGAGTTGATGGTACGCTTTCAACTCCAGAAGGCATTCCCCCTTGAGGTGCCGGTTGCGGTGGGTTCTCCTGCACTGGAGCAGTAGCCACTGGTTGAGAGTTTGCCTGCAAAGAAGACACCTGCTGAGGTGAATCCTGGAAATTCGCTTGTTGTGGCATTGCCTGCGGCGCTGCTTGCAACGGTGGTGTTGACACTTGAACTGCTGCGCCAACTTGACCAGAAGCTATCTTTCGTTCCAGCTCTTCAATTCGCTCCGCCAGCGCCTCTATAGTTAAATCGGATTCTGGTCTTACCATGCGAGTAAGAGCGATTTCAAAACTCAAACGAGGGTTGCTAGACGAATGGAGCTCTTTCGAGAGATCGCCCAACACAACCAGAAGTCGGCTCAATCGATCCTGACCGAAGTATTTAAGCTGATCAACCATCGCCTTGCGCGTTGCTTCATTCACCGATATTTCAACCTCAATACCCGCCATAGAAAGCAGATACATATTGCGCACATACTCGGAAAGATCGCTTACAAACTGTGCAAGATCAGCGCCTGTCTCAACATAACGAGCTACCCAATTAAAGCATGCCGCAGCATCACGTTTTCCAATAGCGAGCACAATTTCAGAAAGATCAGTTTCGTCCAGAGAACCAAGCAGATTCTGTGCGCCTTCCAGCGTTACATGACCACCGCCGAATGCTATTAACTGTTCAAGTGAAGTGAGCGCATTTCGCATGCCGCCATCAGCGCGGTAAGCAATCAGATCAAGCGCCTCTCCTTCGAAATCTACTCCCTCTTCTACACAAATAGCCCCAAGACGAGAAACAATAGCTTCATTGGAAATACGATGGAAATCAAACCGCTGACAACGAGATTGTATGGTGTCGGGAACCTTCTGAGGGTCGGTTGTGCAAAGTATAAAAAGAATATGCTCAGGAGGTTCCTCTAATGTTTTCAGAAGCGCATTGAAGGCCGCATTGGTCAGCATATGGACCTCGTCGATGATGTACACCTTCCAGGCACCACGCGTAGGCGCATAGTTGACGCGCGCAATAATTTCTTCACGAACGTTATCGACACCAGTGCGACTTGCCGCGTCTAATTCGTATACATCTGGATGAGTACCTTGCGCTATAGCCTCACATTCAGGACAAGTTCCATCAGGTTCGACAGTAGGACCCTGTTCGCAAAGGAGCGCCTTGGCAAGAATACGAGCCATGGTTGTTTTACCGGTACCGCGAGGGCCGCAAAACAAATAGGCATGAGAGACTTTCCCCTGCTCGATTGCATTTTTGAGCGTTCGTTCAATATGCTCCTGGCCCACAACATCTTTAAAGGTAGTGGGACGATATTTACGATACAGCGCCTCCATAATTTAGTTTTCCTCTTCGGACTTGGCATGCTTTGCACGCGCTAAACGTTCTGCCTCGGCAGCAGTCTCCACCTGAAAATCGCGCGTACCGCTCTTGCGTGCAGAAAGAGCCGCTTTCACAGCACCAATAACGGCAGGTGCCACCGAAACTGCTACGATGCCAAGAACAATAACTTCAAAGTGCTCCTGCACAAAAGGAACACCACCAAAGAAGTATCCCACCAGGACAAAGAGAGATACCCACGAAATGCCACCAAGACAATTAAAGAAAGTAAACTTAGCGAAATTCATATGCCCCGTACCTGCAATAAAGGGAGCAAATGTTCGGAAGAAGGGCATAAAACGCGTAATAACAATAGTCAGCCCACCGTATTTTTCAAAGAAGTGGTCCAGCTTTGCCATACGCTCAGGCGTAAGTGCCTTAACCTTGCCCGAATCGATAATACGCGAACCAAATAAACGAGCAATCCAATAATTCGAAGTGTTGCCCAGAATTGCTGCGGCATAAAAAACGATAAGGGTCGCAGCCAGGCTCAGCCCACCCCCGTCAGCGGAAAACACACCCGCCGCAAACAAAAGCGAATCTCCTGGCAAGAAAGGAAAGAAAACTAAACCAGTCTCAACAAATACGATCAAGAAGAGTGGTGTATACACCCAGATAGGACCCAAGGCAATAATCCAGCCTGCAATAGCTCCACGAGGATCTTGAAGAAGGCCCAAAATAAAGTCGATGAATTCCATTAGACTCCTGTTACATTCGGTATAACCTTGCTCAAAACAAATTTCGCCGATCAGTTGGTGACCGGCGAAAGACTAAAGTATCCCGAAAAGGCCTGGCCGCTCGTCAGCGGTCCCTTATGGCTGCTTCCTCCCGGACCTGACCAGGTTCGAAACATGGCGCCGGCCAAACCCAATCGAGATACTTTTTCAACATGAGACAGTATAAACTAACCTGCGCAATAAACGAAAAACTCTTAGATAAATTAAGGAACCTTCCATAAACTATAAATCTAACGTAATGTTCTCCCTGTTTTTCGGAGCGAACTTTAGTTTTTTAGACGAACTATAGTTTTCAAGGCGGACTTTAGTTTTCCGAATAAAGAATCCACTTGAAATCACTCCAAACGAGAAAGCGCCTCAGCGCCACTTCAAATCACTCCGGACGAGCAAGCGCCTCGGCACCACTCGAAATTTCGGTAATTTCAGTTGTGATTGCATTCTGCCGTACGTGATTGTAAATCAGCTTCAAATCATCTAAAAGTTCTCGCGCATTTTCAGTGGCGTTATGCATAGCAATTTGACGCGCTGCCTGCTCTCCTTCAGCAGAATTGATAAGCATATAATTCAAATAGCCATTCAGATAATCAGGAAGCAATTTGCTCAGCACCGCTTCCCTGCTCGGCTCGTAATTAATATAACCTTGAAGCTGCTTTAATTGAGGATCCTGATCAGCAATGCCCTGAGCGTTACCTGCCATTCGTTGTTCAAAAAACATATTCATATTGATGGGCATTATTTTCCACATTGCGGGAACCTGCTCATACAAATTCTTTGAATGATTGTAGAAGGCATACACCTCATCGATTGTTCCCGAAAGGTATGCTTCGACAAGATAATCGGCAATGGTATCTGCCTCTTCCGGACGTGGATCACCCGATAAGTCTCGGAAAGCTATAACAGGTTTGTAGCCACGATAGGTAAAGTAATTTATACCCACCTTTCCGCAGGCAATAATTTCTACCTGACATTCTCTTTGCTCATACTTTTTTAGCGTACGCTGCGCTAATTGCAAAATATTGTTATTAAATTGGCCCGCAAGTCCTCGATCTGAAGTAATGACAACTAAAACTACTTTCCTCACAGAATCATGCGGTGTTGCCAGCGCGACTGGCTCTCCATTAGGATCAGAGAGAACCGTAAGCAACTTACGCATCTCTCGCGCATAGGGCTCCGCCCTGTCGACCCGTCGCTTTGCACGCTTAATTTTTGTACGAGAGATCATCTCCATCGTAGAAGTTATTTGATGAGTTGCCGTGACTGAGGTGATGCGTTTTTGTATGTCGTGAAGCGTTGCCATAAAGCGTTCCCTTCACTCTCAAGCACACACGCTCGAGAGTGCCTGTTTAATTCCCGCGATGCCATATAAGCTTCCACAACAACATATTACGTCGTGTTCATTGGCTAAGTTCAGCACCTGTTCTATCGCCTGCAAAGGTGAATGCGCGGCCAAGACCATGCAGCCGTGTTCGTGATCTTCTTCGGGAAGCTTTGCAAGAGCACGAATCGCTGTTGCTGCCAAACTTCTCTCAGAAAGCGCTCGATCCATAGCAGGAGCATAGCACACGAATGCTTTTGCGAGAGGCGCGTAGCATTCCAACATAGCCTCGTAATCTTTATCTGCCATTACCCCTATACAAAAGAGAATCCTTCGAAGCGGATAACGCTGCTCTAATTCAGAGGCAAGTTGTCGAGCAGCATGCACGTTGTGAGCGCCATCAATGATGATATCGGGACTCGTTTGAACTACCTCAAAACGCCCCGACCACTGTACCTGGGAAAGACCGGCGTATAATGCGTCGTCGGATATATCCCATCCTCGTTGCCGCAACGCTTCACACCCCTCAAGTGCCAATGCAGCATTAAAGCGCTGATAACTTCCCTGCAATGCCACAGACAAGTGTTCATAAGTTTTGTAGGTAAAATCCTCCGTAGTGCCCTTCACTTGATCAGAGCAGACAAATCGAATTTGCGCCCGTTGATCCTGCGCTGTTTGACGCAATACCTCTTCTGCTTCAATTTCCTGAGGTGCGCTTACTACCAAGCATTCAGGCTTGATAATTCCCGCTTTTTCAGCAGCAATTTCTGTAAGAGTGTTCCCTAATAGAGCACAATGATCAAAAGAGATAGGAGCAATAAGCGCCACTTCGGGTGTTTGAATGACGTTCGTGGAATCAAGACGACCACCTAAACCTACCTCTGCAACTACTATGTCGCATCCCTGACGTGCAAAATACAGAAAAGCAACCGCCGTCATAAGCTCAAATTCGGTAGGATGTTCGCCCATTACTTCTGCTGAATCACGGACAAGAAGCGTCACTTCGCAAAGTTCTTTGCGAGAAATAGGCTTTCCGTTTATGCGTATGCGTTCTTCGAAATACTCGATATAAGGGCTCGTGAAAAGGCCTACTTTATAGCCCGCTGCCTGTAAAATGCTCGCCATACAAGCACAGGTCGAGCCTTTACCATTGGTGCCTGCCACATGCACAAAGCGTAAAGAATCCTGAGGATTGCCGAGACGTGCCAACAGCTCACGTGTTCGGTCAAGCCCTAAGCTCATCGTATGCCACCGAGGCTCATTGATATACGCAACCGGATCAAAATCGGGATCAACGTTAAGGTCAACACCAGAGCCAACATGAGAAGGCTGGGAATCGTTAAGCATTATTGGTCCAATCCTTGCCCACTACCACTTGAACATCGGTCTTTAACGAGTAATACACACCCGCAGAAACCGTTCTTCCTGTCCCAAGTGTCTGCACAATAGATTCAGCAGCAGTTTTGTCTTTTTCTTCACGATAAATAACCAGCGTTTCATCGTAGACAAATGATTCCGCATTGCCCGTTTCTTGAACCTGATAACCGTTGCTCGTCAAGATTTCTGCCGCCTGTGCACTGTAGCCATCAATTCCTGCTCCATTTAAAACAATGATAGAAACAGAGCTCTTATCAACCCCACTGGTATCGACAGAAATATCCATATCCTGCCCGGATTTAAATTCCTCCAACACCTGAGAAAGTGACGAATTGACCGACCAATACACACCGTCACCTGCAGTAATATCACTTCCGGGAACTATTGCCGAATAGATTGTTGCTTCGTTGTAGATTCCCGCAATGGAATTGAGTGTGTCGTAGCTCATATCGGTTTTGATTTTGCCAGCAATAGTATCGGCACTCATGGCAAAACCGATGCCGCCTTTTGCCTGGATTGCATCGATGAGCGAAGTAAAAATCTGATTTTGGATCGAAGATCGTTTTTCAAATCCATCGTTATAGTTTTTAGCACTTACATAAGTAAGAGCCTGTTCACCATTGAGCGTCTGCTCGCCCGGATCAAGCACGATAGTTCCCACAGTAGGATCGTCCACGTAGGTATCTACATTTACCTGCAGGCCACCAAGCGCATCGACAAGTGACACAAAATCACTATCCGTAATGCGAACATAATGATTAATATCCTGCTCGATCAGAGAAGAAACACGTCTTACCAGTTCTCCTTCATTTACCGCATAGGGTGCATCACGAAGCATGGTTGCGGATTCAGGAGCATTGTCATACGTTTCCGAAATCGCACTAGGGATGTTCAAAATCGAAATTGTTTTGTTTGGCACATCTACTCGCATAACAGCCAAATAACTTGCGGTTTCACCCGCAGGATCAGAATCCGAAATTCCCGCAAGCAATATATAGAAAGGATCAGTGTCCGAGGCTGGCGCCACAAGCGCATTGCTTACTTCAGAATCATTTAAAGCCATCGAAGAAGAAACGGACCCTCGAAAAGCGCAGTTGCCCAACGTTAAAGCTATAGCAACCACCACCAGAATCACGAGTCCGATCATGACATAACGCATTCGATCTCGCCTGCGCATAAAAGTCGCTGTACGAGAACCGCCTGCTTGATGGCGAGCGGTACGCTCATCCACCGAACGCGATTGAAAATGGATCTGATTTATTTCCCCTGATCGAGTGTTTACCCGCTGAGAAGAAGGACGTCGATGAGCATTTGCCCCTGTAGGGGCACGATGAGTGTGCGTACCTGTTTGCCTACGAGCATGCGACCCCACTACCGAAGACGACCAAGCATCTTGACGGCGACGAGAAGATCGTCTCGAAGGACGTCCATGCATACTGTCCTTACGTTTTCCAAACATACCTAAGAGCTCCTAGCCCAACTCAAATTCAAACGCCCTAAGCACTAAAGCGTAGTACGTTCGACCTGAGCACCAAGGGCACTGAGTTTTCCAACATAATCTTCGTAGCCACGATCGATGTGATAAATATCGTGGACTACCGTTTCACCTTCTGCCGCAAGACCAGCAATAACCAAAGCCGCTCCTCCACGAAGATCAGGCGAAGAAACTGGAGCACCTTGGAGTTTTTCTACTCCCTGAATAAGCGCATGATGACCCTCTACGGTAATGTCTGAACCCATACGATTTAGTTCAGAGGCAAACATAAATCTATTTTCAAAAATATTTTCAGAAATTACTGAGTTTCCCTGAGCGAGTGCGGTAAGCAGCATGAATTGAGCCTGAAGGTCAGTAGGAAATCCGGGGTGTGGAAGAGTCTGGATATCAACTGCCTGAAGAGGTTTTTCACGATATACCGTAATGGAATTATCTGTCGTGGTTACTTCGCAGCCCATTTGCTCCAATTTCATAATAGCCATTCGCAAAAAAGAAGGATCAATGCCTACCGTTGTAACAGGACCACCTAAAAGTGCCCCAGCAGTTAAATAGGTTCCCGCTTCGATACGATCGCCAACCGTGGTGTGTTCACAAGGATGCATTTCGGAGAGCGAAACGCCATGTACAGTAATAGTGGGAGAACCAGCCCCTTCGACATGAGCTCCCATTTCATTGAGCATGTTTGCCAAATCGACAATTTCTGGCTCTCGTGCTGCGTTGTCGATGATTGACGTACCTTCAACCGCTACTGCTGCCATCAGCATATTCTCGGTAGCACCAACGCTCGGAAACTCCAGCAACACATCTGCCGCATGAAGTCCGTTGGGGGTTGATGCGTACAGATAACCATGCTCGTTCTTAAAATGCACACCCATAGCCTGCAGCACTTTGAGGTGCATATCGATTTTACGAGCGCCTAAGTTACAGCCACCCGGCATTGCCACTTTAGCGCAACCAAAGCGCCCTAGCAGTGGACCTAGTACCGAAATGCTTGCACGCATCTTAGATACCAATTCGTAAGGAGTTTCATGACCTTCTGCATGGGTGGTGTCCACCACGAGCGATTTGTCCTCCCAATACACTTCAGCGCCTAAGCTACGTAAAACCGCGCTCATTATATCAGTATCGGAAATGTGCGGAACATTATGTAAAACGCTTTTGCCCTGACCTAAAATCGAAGCAGCAATAAGCTTTAGTGCAGAATTCTTTGCGCCGCCTATCTGGACAGTGCCCGATACGTTTTTTGTTTCGCGCGCAATAATTACTTCTTCAGACATACCTATCCTTTCGAATAAGCTTTAAACTTTCCCGCAAGAGATCCTTGCTCTCCTCGCGATATGATTTATGCAGAGCCGAACTCATTCCTGCCGCGATGCGTTCCACACGAAGTCGAACTCGTTCCTTCCGCAATACACCTCGTGCGAAGCCGGAAATTCTCCTTCCGCGATGCGCCTCGTGCGGAGTTGGAAAGGCAAAGCTTACCAAAGGTTTTAATACCTTAGCCGTTACTAACTATATTCTTTTGAACTCATTCATTATAAATAAGAGAAGGACTAATACTTCCAACCCCTATACAGGTTACATATTTGTTGAAACGCGCTGGTGTCGAGTTGTTGTGCTCGAGTCAAATCGTTGCAGCAATGTCGGATCGCCATGCTCGTGTCGAATCGCTGCGTTTTTGCTTAATATCGGTTTTCTGCCACATTTTGGCTGGTCCTGCGAAAAGTAAGAAAATTTTTACCGGACAAACTTCTCTTTTTGTTTCACTTTTTAGGAGAAAATCGAAGAATAAACTCATTCGACCCTAAATTGTGGCATATCGTGTGAAAGATAGCTCAATAAGTATTACGTATTAATTCACAACTCCAGAAAATGTGTCAAAATCACCTTTTTTGAACCCTTCTAAAAGTTTGAGCATTTTTTAAATCTTTTAAAAATCACGAAAATCTCGAAGACCTTAAAACAAGAAAGATCCTGGCATTTTCGAAAACCTCGAACTCATCAATCCCAAAAATCTTTCTAAATTAAAAGAAAAAGAAGGTTGTTACACGAAAGGGTCGCACTATGTGCGACCCTAAAATGCGTTTTATGAAATGCTCTTTAGCAGACCAGAAGCATTTAATCCAAAACGTTTCTCGATCATCAAAGCTTCTAATCGAAAGCCTCCTGTGCATCAAGCGCATCTGATCGAGACACTCATACGCATCAAGCCCGTTTAATCAAAAGCCTCCTACACATCAAGCAAACTCGATCGAGAACCTCTCGAATATCAAGCACGCTTGATCGAAAGCTTCTTGAGCATCATAAACACTTGACCAAACACCCGTTAAACACTAGATGTGTTTAACGGGTGTGTTTAATCGAGTTGCTGTTTTATTCGCCCAGCATGAAGCGAGTGAAATCAACGATTTCAATGGTAGTACCCAGCTGCTTAGCAACTGCAGCAGTGTACTGATTTACGGACTGATCAGGATCCTTTACGAAAGCCTGCTCGGTCAAGCAGCTTTCCTTATAGAACTTCTCCATACGGCCCGTAGCAATCTTTTCCTGAATGTTCTCTGGCTTGCCAGATTCAGCAGCCTGAGCCTTGTAGATGCTCATTTCGTGCTCGATGATTGCAGGATCTACAGATTCACGAGTTGCAGCAACAGGGCTTGCAGCAGCTACCTGCATTGCGATGTCGCGGCCATACTTCTTGAAGTCCTCATTAGTTGCGAAAGAGATATCGCCCAACTTAAACTCAACAAGAACGCCAATCTTGCCGCCACCATGAATGTAGCTTGCAACAGCACCTTCAGGCTGACCAGCATAAGCGAAACGAGCGAGCTGAATGTTTTCGCCGAGTGTATGAATAGCGTCGGTTACAACATCCTCTACCTTTTCGCCTTCAATTTCGGATGCTTTAAGAGCGTCCATATCTGCAGGCTTGTTAGCAATAACAGCAGTTGCAATCTTTTCTGCATATGCATGGAACTTTTCGTTCATGCCTACGAAGTCGGTTTCGCAGTTCAGCTCAACCAAAGCGCCTGCCTGGCCATCTTCGGAAACAAGAGCCATTACCATACCCTCATTGGTTGCACGACCTGCCTTCTTAGCAGCAGCTGCAAGACCATGAGTACGAAGAACGTCTACCGCCTTATCGATATCGCCTTCAGCCTCAGTAAGAGCCTTCTTGCATTCCATCATGCCAGCGCCGGTCATCTCGCGGAGTTCTTTAACGAGAGCTGCGGTGATTTCTGCCATGTTCATTCCTTTCTTAAAAACCTTTGCGGATAGCCCCTTTAGAAAGGAGCAATAAGCCTATTTAGGAACAAAGTTACTCTGCAGCAGCTTCGGTTGCAGCTTCTGCAGCTGCCTCAGCAGGAGCTTCCTCGGTTGCTTCAGCAGTCATTTCTTCCACGGTAACAGGAGCGCCAGTACCTGCGATAACTGCGTCAGCGATGAAGTCTGCCAGCAAACGAACGGAACGAATTGCGTCGTCGTTTGCAGGAATGCCGTAATCTACGTCGTCAGGATCGCAGTTGGTGTCGAGCGTACCAACAATAGGAATGTTCAGACGATGAGATTCATGAATTGCGATCTGCTCGCGATTGGTATCGATAACGAATACCATATCAGGAACCTTTTTCATGTTGCGAATACCGTTGAGGTTGGTCTGCAACTTAGCAAGTTCCTTGCGAAGCAAAATCTGCTCTTTCTTAGGAAGAACTTCCATGCGACCATCCGTCTCCATTGCTTCGAGCTCTTCCATGCGCTGAACGCGAGAGCGAATAGTAACGAAGTTGGTCAGCATACCGCCAAGCCAGCGAGCGTTTACGTAAGGCATACCACAACGGTTTGCCGCATTAGCAACAGACTCCTGAGCCTGCTTTTTGGTGCCTACAAACAAAACCGTGCCACCCTTTTCAGCGCAACGAGATACTGCGGTGTAAGCAGCGTCCAGACCGTAGAGGGTTTCCTTCAGATCGATGATGTAGATGTCGCCACGATTACCGAAGATATAGGGCTTCATCTTAGGATTCCAACGACGGGTCTGATGACCGAAGTGGGTGCCTGCATCAAGCAAGGACTTGATAGTAATTTTTGCCATGTTTTCTCCATTCGTTAAACCTCTGCGTGGGTTCATCCCCATTTCGCAACTAGGCAAGAGTTAATACCACCTGCGCCCACTCTTGCTGATGGGCTCTTACTGTTAAAGCCCAGCAAATGCTTCAGGCGCATTAAGCGTTCTGTATCAAGCACTTCCTCTAGTCACTAGCGAAAACAGGTCCGCCACGCATGCGAAATACTTACGCTGCCCCGCATACAGCCCCTTGCCGAATGCAGTTTCTTGACGAAGTGACTCTATGGCAAATGAGCACACTACGACAAATTTGCAGCCTTTGTAGTATAGCAAGCTGGCAAACAGGTGCAAGGTTTTAGACACATTGAGAACACGTTCTTACAAAACTCATACATTTATGGAATACACTCGATGCTTATGGATATATGTTCGGCAGCCACAAACAAATGCCAAATACCCCAAGATCTATAAGCAGTCGCTCGAGCGCTTATGGACGGGATTGCTCAGGATGCTCCGAAAGCAATGTCACGCATTTATGGACGCAAATCATGCGATTTGGGTAGAAATTGAAGCCATAAAGCAAGCACAGAGGCGGATAGGACGGATATAGGATTCTGCGACAGGTTACAAGGTTATAGGGCTGCAAGGTTATAGGCTTGTGCAAAATAATTGGAGCGATACATTTATATGCCCCAATAGGGTTATAGAAAATGCGGGCCCCTCATTGGGACCCGCGAACATAATTTAGACTTATTGGACTTAGTAGACTTATTGGACTTAGCGAACTTACTGGACTCGTTTGTTAATTAGACTGCAGAAAATTTGTTAAGGTGCGTCTCATTAGCAACACTGGTTAGCAACGCCCAGAGGATTAAAGCTAACCCACCAGCTCATCCAGGATTAAGACTAGCCCACCAACTCATCCAAAGTCTTTGGACCACAAACCGAACCATCAGCCATTGCAGCTTCGATCTGTTCGTCGGTATATCCCAAATCCTTCATAACAGCAACAGTAGAACTTCCCAACTTGTCACTCGGCGTATAAACCGGAGCGGGCTCGGATTCAAACTGAATAGGAACCGTAGGAATGTTTCGATCAGCTTCAGGATAATGAATCTTAACCAAATAATCGTTGTCCCATACGTTTTGATCTTCATATACATCCAAAGGCGTCTGGCATAACTCAATAGGAATACCTGCATCCTTGAACAGCTTCAAGGCTTCTTCAGCGGTCATCTTTGCGAGCGCTTCATCCATAATGCCTACTACTTCAGGATTCAAGCCTGCCTCATTCATCTTGTTGCAATTAACCAAACGAGGCTCATCGATCAAATCTTCGCGTCCGATAAGACCCATGATCTTGTTGTAGTCGCGATCGTATTCTGGATCACACATTGCCAAATATTTACCATCGCCAGTCATGTATACGTTATTGAAGGGGCAAATTACCTCCAAGCGACTCTTGGGATAAGGGTTACCATACTGAGCAGAAATCATACCGGTCATCAGCGCATAGACACCTGCGTGCTGAAGTGCACAAGTTACATAATCGCCTTCGCCTGACTTTTCACGTCCAATAACGGCTGCACAAATACCTGCTGCCAAGAACATTGCTGCCTGCAAGTCGCCATAACCGTTAGTAGGGATCATAGGTGAATCGCCACGATTTACCGTAGTGCCAAATACGCCACCACGAGCCATATAGCAAGTTACGTCGAACCCAGGATCGTCCTTTTCGGCGCCCTTCTTCCCGTAACCAAGCCCATGACCCATGATCAAACGAGGATATTTTGCGTGCAAAGTTTCCCAATCGAGACCCATCTTGCGCAAAGACTTAGTACGCGTATTCGTAATGAAAACGTCTGCCTCTGAGAGCAATTTATCCATTACTTCTGCGCCCACTTCGCTTTTTAAATTAAGTGAAATAAAACGCTTGTGTAGGTTGCACATATCGAATGCGAGATTTTCTTCATCCGACATAGGCATGTTAAATACAGCTGCTTGGGTTACACGCAGGGGATCACCCTTTGCAGCCTCAACTTTGATTACGTCGGC
>UMCO01009512.1_pt1 | contig 13398 bp, 9 predicted proteins | sample 1964251 | NCBI WGS metagenome assembly UMCO01 (sample SAMEA4835970, study PRJEB28245) | human gut metagenome | biome: gut microbiome; material: fecal sample | place: Denmark | collected 2008
TTTTTTCGCCGCTTCCGGCATCGGGATCTGCACCTCGTCATACGGCGTGCCGAGTGCGGCCGCGACCGTGGCGCCGACGCGGGTTTCAAACACGCTCAGCAGGTAATCCCACAGGTCGTTCTGCCGGATCTGGGAGGCGAAGGTATAGGCAAATTCATAACTGAGCGCCAGAACGCAGCCGGTCGCATCGTCGAGCAGGAACGACGCCGTGTCGCCGCGCGGGTTGCTCAGCGTGATGCCCCAGAGGACGAAGCCGCTGCCGTAGTTCGCGTACTGGACGGTCGCGCCCTCCTGCACGGAAAAGTCGCCGCCGAACAGCGCGCTGTCCTTTTCCAGCGCGCCCAGAAGATCCTGCGCGTACTGCGCCATCTCGGCCAGCGTGTGCACCGCGGCGCTCTCATCGAGCTCGACGGGCTCCTCGGCACCGTAAAACAGGTTCTGCATGCCGTCGGTCAGTTTCCGGCGCAGAACGGTGGCCGGACCCTGCTCGTCGCCGGTGCTGAGGGAAAACGCCGTGTCCTGATCCGCGCGGTCGAGCCGCGCGGCCACGAGATTCGGCAGGAAGAAGCCGCCCGCCGCGATCGCCAGCACGAGCACGACCGCCACGGCGGTGCGCATCCACGGCTTCATACGCGGCCTCCTTTCAGCTCCACGGTCACGACCGTGCCGTTGCCGACGCGGCTCTCAAACTGCATCGTGCCGCCGTGCAGCTGCACGATCTCATTGCACAGCGACAGACCAAGGCCCGCGCCGCCCTGTGCGCGCGAGCGCGACTTGTCCACGCGGTAAAACGCCTCCGTCAGGTGCGTGAGCGCCTCCGGCGGGATGCCGCGGCCGTTGTCGAGCACGCGCACGCGGCAGCCGTCGGGCAGCATCTCCTGCCAGACGTAGATGTAGCCGCCGTTGTCGAGCGCCTTGCGGGCGTTGTCCATGAGGTTGACGAGCAGGGTTTTAAATAGGTCCGGCTCCAGAAAGCACGTGCCCTCCGCCGTGCGGTACTGCAGGGCGATGCCCTTCTGGGCGTACACGCGCTTGAGGTGTTCGAGCAGCCCCGCCACGAGATCGGCAGGATGCGCGGGCACGAGCTGGAGCTTCGAGCGGTCGAGCGAGAGCATGTCCAGCAGCTTCAGCCCCAGCGCTTCGAGCCGCTTGCCCTCGGAGAAGATATAGTTTGCCGCGTCCATCTGTTCGTCGGGCGTGAGCACCTGACTGCGCAAAAGGTCTGCATAGCCGATGATGGAGGTCATCGGTGTTTTCATCTCGTGCGAGAAGTCGGCCATGAACCGCTCCTGCAGCGCCATGCTCTCCTGAATGCGGTTGACGTTCTGCTCGAGCTGCCCGGCCATACGGTTGAAGTCGGATGCCAGCTGCCCCACCTCGTCGCGCGAGCGCACGGGCGCCCGGTAGCTGAGGTTTCCGCGCGCCAACTCTCTCGACGCGCGGGAAAGCGTGCCGAGCGGGCGTGTCAGCAGATAGGACGTGAGCCACGACACGGCCGCGCCGATGGCGATGAGGATCACGAACGTCGTGTGGTACGCGCGCTGCTGCGTCTGGCGCACGGTATAGGCCTCCGTCACGTCGAACGCGAGCTGGACGGTCGTGCCGTCGGCCGTGGCGCCGAGCATGAGGTAGTGCCGGCCGTTGCCGGTGCGCACGATGCGCGTGAGCCCGTCGCCGCCGTCGGACGGCTCCGGCGCGGCGTCGAGCAGCGCGGTGTCGCCCGTTGTGGTCATCTGTGCGCCGAATCGGATGCGCGCTGCCGTGCTCGACCCGCCGCTGCCGAGCTTGTGCAGCACGAGCGCGACCGTGTTGGCCGCCGTGCCGGGCGAGGCGTTGTCGCCGAGCAGATCCAGCACGTCCACGACCATGCGGTAGGTCTGCACGGCGGCGTCGCGCTCGCGGTCGATGGAGGAGGAAAACGACTGCGCGATCATCAGGCTGCCGCCGATGCCGTAGGTCAGCGACAGCAGCAGCACCATGGCGATGGTGAGCTTTGCGCGAAATTTCATCCGCTCATACCTCCAGCCGGTAGCCGACCTTGTTCACGGCCAGCAGCCGGTTTTCCCAGCCGACCTTTTTGCGCAGCCGCTGGATGTGCAGATCCACGGTCTTGCTGCCGTAGCTGTATTCGCCGCCCCAGACGTGCTCGTAGATCGTCTCGCGGTAGAGCGCGGTGCCGGGGTTGCGCGCGAAAAACAGCAGCAGGTCGTATTCCTTGTGCGTCAGGCTGATCTCCTCCGTGCCGCGCCAGACCTGCATGGCGCGCGTGTCGATGCGCAGCCCGCCGATCTCGATCACGGCGTCGGTCTTGTTGTAGCGCCGCAGCACGACGTCCACGCGCGCGAGCAGCTCCACGACCTCAAAGGGCTTGACGATATAGTCCTCCGCGCCCATGCGCAGGCCGCGCACCCGGTCGTCGACTGAGCCGCGCGCGGTCAGAAAGATGACCGGGATGCCCAGCGGGCGGATATACTCCATCAGCTCGAAGCCGTCGGCGTTCGGCAGCATCACATCGAGCAAAATGAGATCAAATACGTTCCGTTCCAGAATGTCCGCCGCGGCCAGCCCGTCATAGACGCACGTGCAGTGATAGCCCGCGCGGGTCAGGCTCATCTGGATCAGGTCGCAGATCGGCTTTTCATCGTCCACGATCAGAATCTGGATCATGCCACCGCCTCCTTCGAGTCAAAATTACATCCGTTTGGCATCAAAACGGCATCCGAATCCGATGCCCGGTTCGATTATAGGAGCGGCCGGTGTGCGTGTCAAATGTTTCGTGCGCCCAGTCAGGTTTTTCCTGAGTTGGGGAAAGATGTGCAAATATTCGGCGCTTTTGCCGAAAGCGATCTTGCGATTCGTGAAAATTCATGATAAAATGGCAAAAAATTATATTTTTCTATCGAAGTTTCTGTCATAAATCGCAGCACAACATCAAAATGACAGGCAAATCAGGGAAACAGTTGCTCTTTTCTGTCGTTTTCAACGGCGAAAAGAGCAACGGAGGGGGGAAAACATGCATAGATCCCATTTTGCGGACAGGGTCCGGGCCTTTCTGCTGGCAGCCGCACTGGTGTCGGCGCTGATCTGCCCGCAGGCGCTGGCTGCGGACGCGGCGGGGAGCGGCGGCTGCGCGCACGGCCACACGCTGACGACCTGCCGCGGCGGAAAGTCCGTGTGCGCGGTCTGCGGGGAGACAGTCGACATCCGGGCCGCGCAGTACACCGGCTGGCTGACGGTTGAGGGCACGGCCGACCGGATGTATTTCCTGTCCGGCGAGTATGTCACCGGCTGGCAGCAGCTCGACGGCGGGACGTATCACTTCGACGATGACGGCATCGTTCACGACACGGAGACGGTCGACACCCGCACCTGCACCACGAACGGCTATGCCATCACCACCTGCAAGACCTGCGGCGAGACCTGCCGCAGCGCGGTGCTCCGCTATGCGGGCCACAGCTGGGATGCTGATCATGTCTGCACGAAGTGCGGCACGCAGGGAAAGAATATTGCCGATGCGCAGGTCAAGACCGCGCCCGCGGTCTATAACGGCAAAGATGCCGTCTGCGCCGTTGCGGTCACGTATCAGGGCAGGCAGCTGACGGTCAGGACCGACGAAGCGGACGTCGATGGCTGCATCTCCTATACGAACAACACGCGCGTCGGTCTCGGCACCGTCTCGATCCGGGGCATGCGCGACTTCTACGGCACGGTGTCCGCGCAGTATGAGATCCTGCCCGGCGGCGTCCGGGACGCGGCTGCGGCCGAGATCGGCCAGAAGCAGGTCCGTCTCGACTGGACGGCGGCCGCTGGTGCGGAAAACTACCGCGTCGAGATGAGCGCCGACGGCGGCAGCACCTGGACCGCTCTGCCCCTGACCGCAAAGCCCGTCTGCATCGTCACGGGTCTTGCGCCGGCAACGGCGTACACGTTCCGCCTGGTCGGCTGCACGCAGGTGGACGGCAGGTGGTATTTCTCGCCGTACTACTCCAACACGGTCACGGTGACGACGCTGCCAGAAGGCGCGTTTGCACCGTCCGAACTGCTCGGCACGATCGACGCGCAGGTGGATGGGCGCACCGTGACTGGCCTGAGCATGGACGCGGAGCAGTATCTGTTTTTGCCCGCGAGCGCGGATCTGAGCCGCCTCGCCGTGACGGTGCACACGCAAAACTGCACGAACCCGACCGTGGAGCTGCAGGGCAGCAAGGGCATGGAACTGCTCGGCGAGACCGTCAACATCACAGAGCTTGCCGCCGCGGACGACGGCCTTTACACGCTCACCGTCCGCATCAACGGCGAGGCGGCCGGCACGCTGTGTGTGGCGCAGTCCGAGAATCTCAGCGCGCTTTACATCACGAGCGAAGATCCGTCCGCACAGGGCCGAGCCTTTGTGGATGCCGGCGATGCCAACGCCGCGGCGCAGCTGCTGCTGGCCGACCGGGACGGCAATGCCGTCTGTGACGGTGTGCGCACGCAGCTCCGTGCGTGCGGCAGGACTGACCCTGCGGCCGCCGGGAAGCGGTCGTATCAGCTCCGGCTCGACCAGGCGTGTGATCTCGCCACCTGCGGGGAAGCGGCTGAGCGCTGGACGCTGCTGGCCTGCTGTGACGACGCAACGCTTTTGCACGACAAGCTCTTCCGGGAGCTTGCCGTGTCGCTGGGCATGCCGTACACACCCGCGGCCGACTGGGTGGATCTGTACTATGACGGCGTCTACCGCGGCACTTATCTTGTCAGCGAGATGAACGCCGTCGGCAGTACTGGTGTGGACATTACCGGCATGGAGACCGCCTACGCGGCCGTCAACGCGGACTACGGCGGCGATATGACCACGGCCGCGGCCGAGAACCGGTACGGCCAGACCTACCGGTACACGGCCGGGCTGACCGAGCCCGCCGACATCACCGGCGGCTACCTGCTCGCGCGTAGCGACACCGCCAAGGCAAAGCAGGACGCGGCCAACGGCTTTGTGACCGCGCGCGGCTGCGCCATGAATGTCCAGAGTCCCGCGTGGTGCGGCCGGGACGCCATGGCCTACATCAGCGAGTATTATCAGGCCTTTGAGGATGCGGTCTACGCGCAGGATGCCACCGGGAACTACACCGGTTACAATGCCGAGACCGGTAAGTACTATTATGAATACTGCGACCTGACCTCGCTCGTGCAGGTTTACCTGCTGCAGCGTCTGGCCGCCGATGCGTGTGCGGTCGGCGTCTCGCTGTCCTTTTATAAGGATGCCGGCGGTCTGCTGTACGCAGGCCCTGTTTCGGATATGGAGCTGGCCTGCGGCGATATCGGCGCGGACGATGACTTTGACGGCGGGCGCTACCTCGTGTCCGCGCTCCTGCAGATCCCCGGCTTCCGCGCGGCCGTCGGAAATTACTGTCACGATACGTTCCTCGCGCAGGCGCAGCGGCTTGTGGGGGACGGCGGCAGGGTCATGACCGGCGGCGCACACCTGTCGGCCAGCGCCGCCATGAATGACCGGCTGTGGCCGCTTATCCGCGCCGGTGATCGTGCCTGGCCGGCCGGCACGACGTATGCCGATACCGTGGCGGACATGGACGCCTGGCTCACCGCGCGCATCGCGCAAATGCGCGCCGCCTATGCCCACACGTGGGACGCCGGCGTCGTCACGCGGGAGCCGACCTGCACATCCACAGGCACGCGCGTTTACACCAGCGATGCCGGCGAGACGATGACCGAGACCATCCCGGCCAGAGCCCACGCGCCCGAGGCGCTCCCGGCCGTGGCGGCCACCTGCACCACGCCGGGCCTGACCGAGGGCAGCCGGTGCGCCCTCTGCGGCGAGGTGCTGACGGCGCAGGAGACCATCCCCGCCGCGCACCGCTATGTCAACGGGGTCTGCACCGTCTGCGGGGCAAGAGACCCGGTGTCCGCTCCGTGCCCCGGCGGCAAAGCCTGTCCGGGCAGCAGATTCACCGATATGCCGCCCGCGGGCAACTGGGCGCACAATGCCATTGACTTCACCGTGGCGCACAAGCTCTTTGCCGGCACGTCCGACACGACCTTTGAACCGAACGCACGGCTCACCCGCGCCATGATCGTCATGATCCTCTATCGGCTCGAGGGCGAGCCCGCCGCCGCGGCGGAAAGTGCCTTCACCGATGTGTGCAGTGGCACCTGGTATGCCGGGGCGATCGGCTGGGCGGCGGGCAGCGGCATCGTGAACGGTGTCGGCGGCGGCCGGTTTGATCCCAACGGTCTGGCGACCCGCGAGCAGACGGCGGCCATCCTGTATCGGTATGCCCGCTTCAAGGGCTGTGATCTGGATGCCTGCGGCGACCTGTCGGCGTTTGCGGACGCGGGCAGCGTGTCCGCTTTTGCGCTTGCGCCCATGACCTGGGCGGTGGGCGAGCGGCTGATCTCCGGCAATGCCATCGGCGGCCGGACGCTTCTCGATTCGCAGGGCGTGACCACACGCGCGCAGTTTGCGACGATCATGATGCGCTACATTTTGAACGTTGTCCAGCCGGTGCCCGAGCCCTGACGGCCGCTGCAACAGTACCGGCAGTCCGGCATCCCGGAGCGGTTTTTCCGCTCCGGGATGTTTTTTCGCCGCCGTTCGGCAGAAATCGCGGAAATCCCTGCCAGACTCTTGACAAAATCGCGCCCGCCATGCTAGTCTTTTTCACTAGGGAAATGAATTTTGACAGAAAGGCAATGGCAATGACATTAAATGAATTGAAGATCGGTTCCTCAGCAGTCATCACGGCCGTCGGTGGGGACGGCGCGCTGCGATGCCGGCTGTTGGACATGGGGCTGACACCTCGGACGCGCGTCACTTTGCAGAAGGTGGCGCCGATGGGCGACCCCATCGAGATCCGCGTGCGCGGCTATGAATTGACGCTGCGCGTAGAAGAAGCGAAGAAGATCGAGGTCGAGGGGGTGTCGGCATGATCTTTGCGCTTGTCGGCAACCAGAACTGCGGCAAGACGACGCTGTTCAACGCCCTCACCGGTTCCAACCAGCACGTGGGCAACTTTCCGGGCGTGACCGTCGACCAGAAGATGGGCGAGATGCGCGACGAGAAGGGCTGCTCCGTCGTCGACCTGCCGGGCATCTACTCTCTGCGTCCGTATACGCAGGAGGAGATCGTCTCGCGCGATTTTATCATCAACCAGAAGCCGGACGGCATCATCAACATCGTGGACGCCACGAACATCGAGCGCAACCTGTACCTGACGCTGCAGCTGCTCGAGCTGCGCGTGCCGATGGTGCTGGCACTGAACATGATGGACGAGGTGCACGCCAACGGCGGCGCCATCGACGTACAGAAGATGAGCCAGGCGCTGGGCATCCCCATCGTGCCGATCTCGGCGGCGAAGGGGGAGGGCGTGTCTGAGCTCGTGGATCAAGCGCTGACCGTCGCGCGCAGCCAGACGCTGCCGAAGGTGACGGACTTCTGCGCGGATGATTCGGCCGTGCACCGCTGCATCCACGCGGTCGTGCACCTGATCGCCGACCATGCCGACCGTATCGGCGTGCCGGCGCGTTTCTGCGCGGCCAAGCTCATCGAAGGCGGGGACGACCTCGCCGCGTCGCTCGAACTCGATGAAAACGAGCGGGAGCTGCTCGAACACTGCATCGTGCAGATGGAAAACGAGACCGGGCTCGACCGCAACGCGGCGCTCGCGGACATGCGCTACACGTTCATCGAGGGCGTCGTGGCTGCTTCCGTGGTCAAGTGCCACGAGAGCAAGGAGCACGCGCGCTCCATGAAGATCGACCGCATCCTCACAGGCAAATATACCGCCCTGCCGATGTTTCTCGTCGTGATGTTCCTCACGTTTTATCTCACGTTCAACGTCATCGGCCAGTGGCTGTCCGACCTGCTGCAGCTCGGCATCGACGCGCTGACCGGCGTCGTGGACGCCGCGCTCACGGCCTACGGCATCAACCCCGTGGTACATAGCCTCATCATCGACGGCGTGTTCGCCGGCGTCGGCAGCGTGCTCGTGTTCCTGCCGATCATCGTGACGCTGTTTTTCTTCCTGTCCATTCTGGAGGACACCGGCTATATGGCCCGCGTCGCCTTCGTCATGGATAAGCCCCTGCGCAAGATCGGCCTGTCAGGGCGCAGCATCGTGCCGATGCTCATCGGCTTCGGCTGCTCGGTGCCGGCCATCATGGCCACGCGCACCGTCTCGTCCGACCGCGACCGGAAGATGACCATCCTGCTCACGCCGTATATGAGCTGCTCGGCGAAGATCTCGATCTACGCCTTTTTCACCGCGGCGTTTTTCCCGCGCTACCGCGCGCTCGTCATGCTGGGGCTGTATGTCCTCGGCATCCTGATCGGCATCCTCGCGGCGCTCATCATGAACAAGACGGCCTTCCGCGGCAAGCCCGTGCCGTTTGTCATGGAGCTGCCGAACTACCGCATGCCCGGACTCAAGAGCGTGGCGCTGCTGCTCTGGGAGAAGGCAAAGGACTTCCTCCAGCGCGCGTTCACGGTCATTTTCCTTGCGACGATCATCATCTGGTTCCTCCAGAGCTTTGACACGCGCCTGAACGTCGTGGCCGACAGTGCCAACAGCCTGCTCGCGCTCATCGGGCAGTTCATCGCGCCCGTCTTCCGGCCGCTCGGCTTCGGCGACTGGCGCTGCGCCACGGCGCTCATCTCCGGCTTTATCGCCAAGGAGTCCGTCGTCAGCACGCTGCAGGTGCTGCTCGGCGGCGCGGCCATTTCGTCGCTGCTCACCACGCGCTCCGCCATCAGCTTCCTCGTGTTCACGCTGCTGTATACGCCGTGTGTGGCCGCCATCGCCACCATCCGCCGCGAGTTGGATTCCCGGCTCAAGACGGTCGGCGTCGTGGTTCTGCAGTGCTCGGTCGCGTGGGTCGTGGCGCTTGCCGCGTATGCGATCGCGGGGCTGGTGTGATGCGGCTGATCGACTATCTCCTGCTGGCCATCGTGGCCGTGTGCGCTGTGATCGCGTGGCGCGTCTGGCGCCGCGCCATGAAAAAGGGCGGCTGCTGCGGCAGCGGCTGCACCGGTAACTGCGCGCAGTGCGGCAGAAACTGTGACTGCAAAAAAGAGAAATAGAAAAAAGCAAGGCTTCCCGAATTCGGGAAGCCTTGCTTTTTTCTATGCGTGTGGCCGCGCTCACAGCTCCGCAATATGCACCGGGTTTCCGTGCTCCCGGATCAGGGCCGCGAGATCGTCCGCGCGCAGCTACACGGTGGCCGTGTTGTCGTTCGGGTGCACGCCGATGAGCCCCGGCTCAGCGAAAAACGCGGCGTCGAGGTAGAGCTGCCCCGTGACCGTGGCAGCCTGTTGTGATATAGAGCTGCGATGCTGCAAGAGCGCGCATGAACCCGTCGCTTACAGGCCGGCGCTGATATTGCCCGCATCCTCGACGCTGACGGAAAACGGAGAAACTCGCTGTGGAGCGCTTTGGGAGAGCGGTACTGCCGCTCGCCGTTTTCGCCCGGAAACACGATGGGGCTTTCGGCGTGCTCCTGCGATTTGATTTTGAAACGCAAAAGCCGGAGCAGGCGATGCTTGGCCTGCTCCGGCACATGGAAATGCTGTGCTGCAATTATGATTTTGCGAGTTCGGCAGTGATCGCCTGGTTAAACGCATCGGCCTGTGTGTCCCAATCGGAATACTCCGGATCGTCCTTGTGGCTTGGCAGCAGGCTGTTGTCAGACAGATAATCGCCGAGCGCAGCCGTTACTTTTTTTGCGCCAAAATAATTCAGGTGATCCCCCTGGTCACGGGTATCCGTGCTCCAGTTGATCGACACCTGGTCGGACATGGTGTTGAAGTCGATGAACGGGATCTGCAGCTTATCTGCGAGCGCCTGCGTGCTGTTGTGGCGCGCCATGTTCCAGTTGACTGTGCTGGGCGAGCTGACGAGCATCAGCTGCGCGCCGTTTTCGTCACAGAAGGCCTTGATGCGCTCAACATAGGCGCGGTTTCGCTTCGGGATGGGAGCGTAGGCATCCGATGGCGTCATATAATTGCTGGCGTCCGCCGGAGTGGCGTTGCAGCGCAGCTGATACCCTTTTGCATTGTCGATATAGGTGTAGTTTACGTTCAGGCTCCAATCGCTGGATTTCAGCGTTTTCCACCGGTCGTGGTAGGAAAACACAGGGAAGAGGTCGCCGGCCTCCTGCAGCAGCATACTGCCGTACGAAAAATCGATGAAGATCACATCGGTCTCCAGGATCACAAGCTTGGGCGACTGCTTTTGGAAGGCTTTGTGCAAGAACGCTTCCGAATAGTACAGTGTCTGTCTGGATGTGCCGCAGCAGTAGGCCGTGTAACCGTATTGCTGCCACAGCTGCATCGGGATGAAGGCGGAATAGCTCTCGCTGTCACCGAGGATGAGCAGGTCGATCGTGTTGTCCGGTTCTCCGAGGATGCCGTTGGCCGCGGGGTCATGGATGCCGTCGCTGCGGGTGTTGTTTTTTGGCCGCACCAGCTGCGACACACCGGTCAGCAAAAGCGCCAGCACGGCGAGAAAAACGACGCATCTGAGCGTATGTTTGAGAAAACGGGACATGCGTGCCTCCTAAAAGTTCGCATACATGGGGTCGACGGGAATGTAGCCCTTTCCGTATGCTCCGAAAACGATGATGAACAAAATGAGCGCGTAGAAGACCGTCCAGCGTACTGCAGCAGGGCGCTGTGCCAGCAGCGCGCGCACGGACTTGCCTTTTTCGTTGATCACGCTCACGACGAACACGATCAGCAGTGTCACAGCAACGATCATGAGGTCAAACTTGTCAATACCGAGCGCCTTGAAGAGCGCATCGTCAAAGACGGGGAATGCAAATCCGGTGACCATGGTGCGGAACATCTGCATACCTGCACGCAGGCCGTTTGCACGGAAAAACAGCTCGCCGATGATGACCAGCACCGTCGTGCGCAGCATCTGCAGCAGACGGTACGGGAAGCTCTCGGCGCGGATGTGCAGCCGCGCGTTGACGGCCCGCACCGGCGGGGCGATGATGTTGCCGCCGAGGATCAACACGAAGTGGTACATGCCGAAAAAGAGATAGCTCCACGCGGCACCGTGCCAGAGACCGTTGCAGAACCACACGCAAAAGAGCGCGACGGCGCTCGCCAGCAGTGGACCGTAGTGGTTGCCGAGGCGTTTGCGGGCGGCGGAAGTGAGCTTTTCCAGTGGCTTGAGCGTGACGACCGGGTAGAATACATAGTCCTTGAACCAGGTGCCGAGCGTGATGTGCCAGCGCTTCCAGAATTCCGAGATCGTCTTGGAGAAAAACGGTTGTCGGAAGTTTTCCGGCATTGTGACGCCGAGGATCTGCGCCGTGCCGGTGACGGCGTCCATCGAGCCCGAGAAGTCCATGTACAGCTGCACGGTGTAGCACACGGCAGCCAGTGCGATCACGCCGCCGTCAAAGTCGGTGTAGTTATTAAAGACATTTCTCACGAGCGGGTTGAGCCGGTCGGCGATGATGACCTTTTTCATCATGCCGTAGGCAATGCGCTGCAGACCGAGCGTCAGGTTCTCGTAGGTGATTGGCTTTGCGTCCCAGAGCTGCTGCGCGGTCTGGTCGTAGCGGCAGATCGGCCCTTCCACGATCTGCGGGAAGAAGCTGATGAACAGCGTCAGGCGCAGCAGATTCGTGTCCGCTTTTGTGACGCCGCGCTGCACGTCCACGATGTAGGACAGCGCCTGCAGCGTGAAAAAGGAGATACCGATCGGCATCACATACTTCGGGATCGCCAGCTGCACGGGAATGTGCAGGTGCGCCAGGAGCGTGTTGACATTCGTCGCGGCGAAGCCGGAATATTTGAGTGCGAACAGGACGCCGATGTGCAAAATGACGGCCAGCAAAAGGATCCGGTGCTGCACGGCCTGCTGCCGCTTGCGCACGGTCTTGCGCTCGGCTTTTTCTGTCTGCGCGAGCAGAAGCTTCGTCTCCGACTGTATTTTGTCCAGCCACAGTCCGAAGTAGTGCATCGAAAGCGCCGTCAGAAGCAGGTATACGAGCAGCTTGCCGCTGATCAGCCAGAAAAAGGCGCAGTCGGCGGTGAGCAGGAAGTATTTTTTCCCGCGCCGCGGCATGAGACTGTACACCACGAGACAAAACGGCAGGAACACGACGAGAAATGCCGTCGAGAAGAAGGAGGTCAGGGCGCTCCCTTTTCCCGCGAGGAACAACGAAGAAAGCTCCATATCAGCAGCCCTCCTGCAGGCGCACACGCCTGCCTGCTGTTCGTTTTACGTTCCGCATGATCTGGCACAGAGCATCCGGGGCGCTCTTTTGCGGGCAATGAGGCTGTTTTGCCGTCCTTGCCGGAGAAAAGGATACGACCGGCACGGACCGGACGGGCGCTTTCTGCGCGGCCGGCATGCCGTTTGTACGATTTTCGATTGCCCATCTTCTTACGCTTGTCATTTGCTCTGTTCTCCTGATGGTATTTTTTGTTCTGCGGCCAATATTATAGCAAGAAAAGCATACGGCGACATCTTAATTAGTCTTAATTCTTGGGGCGTTCGCGCTGCCGCATAGGGCAGAATATTGCAATGTGTTTGTATGTCCTGCGTGAAAAATGCACCGGCGTGCAGAAAAACAGCGCATTCGGCGCGCTGTGCGAAGCATCCGGCGCTTTTCACATTTGCGGCGCAAATATTTCCGGCCGAAGATACTTTGTGCGTTGGGCAGAAATGAATTTCATGGAAAAAGGACCTGCTGAAAAGCAAGTCCTTTTCTTGGTGGAGATGGAGGGAGTTGAACCCTCGTCCGAAAGCGCTTTGACAGGAACTTCTCCGGGCGCAGCGGGTTTTTTCGGGACGCTGTACGCCCCTGTTCCCTTCAGGACAGGCAAACCGGCAAGCCTGTCAGTCCGGTAGCTTCATGATGCATGGCACGCGCAAAGCTTAGCGTGCGCACGTTCACCACTCATCGACGCTCCGCTGCCGGGCCGTGGTCCTCCCGGCGGGAACGCTCGCTATTTAAGCAGCGAGAAGAACAGTTTCGTTGTTGTTCTTTAATTTATAAGGTGCCCGTTTTATGGCGGTCAGGCGCCGCCGCCCGCTATTCCTGCCTCCACACCCCCGTCGAAACCGGTACATCCCCATGATGTCGGGCGCGTCGGCCGCCTGCGCCGCTCTCGCGGCGCAGGCAGGAACGCATTCTGAAAGATCAGACGAAACTGCCGATGATTTGTTCCCTCAGCAGGTCTCCGGCTCCGGATACTCGACGCCGAAGGTCTCGACCGTGACGGTCTTCATCTTCTGTTCGTGGGTGGGCTTGTCGTTGAACATGCTGCGCGGGGTGCGCGCGATGGCGTCGACCACGTCCATGCCCTCGGTCACTTTGCCGAACGCGGCATACTGCTTGTCGAGGTGCGGGGCGTCCATGTGCATGATGAAAAACTGGCTGCCGGCGGAG
>UMCO01028406.1_pt1 | contig 13294 bp, 11 predicted proteins | sample 1964251 | NCBI WGS metagenome assembly UMCO01 (sample SAMEA4835970, study PRJEB28245) | human gut metagenome | biome: gut microbiome; material: fecal sample | place: Denmark | collected 2008
AGAATTATATTTTTTATTTATTCAGTGTTTCCTTAGCAACTATTCGTTCACTGGAATTACAACTCGGAACGCTGATGGAGGAAGCTGAGAAGGGCCATTCGGAAGAAGATATTGAGAAAAATAAGCAGAAAGCTGCACTTACAACTGCAAAGCTGAATATTGAAAGTGAGATTCAGTCTAAAGAAATGAAGCTTCGACTTGTAAATATGAGTCTGGAATATGGGTTATACCCTACAGAAGCTGATATGGCTGCATTGCAGGAATTCTTTCCAAGTGTGAACTTGCGAAAGCTTTATGAAGTGGAACAATACCATCAGAAACTTGCGAAGATTCTTGGTGCACAGTTTGCCGATGAAAGAGCTGCAATTGAAGCAGAAATTGCTACTCTTCAGGAACAGCTACAATCAGTAAAAATACAAATTAAAGAATTAGGCTTTGTAGGTAATCTTTCAAAGGAGTTTCTTGATAGACACTCTGAGTTAAAAGGCGAAATTGATGCGTTGAAGACACAGAATCAAGCTTACTTAACGCTTAAAGAACTGCAAGCTGCTAAGGCAAAGGCAGATGAAGCGCTCAAAAAGAGTATTGAAGATATTCTTATGGAAATTGAGAATGAGCTTAATACGAAAATGAAAGAAATAAATGATTCCTTGTTTAGTACACCAAGGAAACCGCCACATATTCATTTTAATAAACATGATAGTTATAAATTTGAAACACCAGATGATACTGGTACAGGTTCAAATTTCAAAGGCATGATTGTTTATGACTTGGCGGTATTGCTATGTACCGCATTGCCAGCTTTGGCACATGATTCTCTGTTATTTAAGAACTTAGAGAAGGATGTCGAAGATGGCTTAATCCGAATCTATGACAGTACTGATAAGCAGGTATTCATTGCCTATGATAAACAGGGCGACTGCAGACCTGAAACAAGAGAACGATTAGAGAGAAATGCTCGTATCAGACTGTCAACGGATGGCTGTGAACTTTATGGTAGGTCATGGAATAAAGAGGAGAATAAACCAAATGAAGATGAGTTACAACAAACTGTGGAAACTATTGATTGATAAGAAGATGAAAAAATCTGATTTGCGTAAGAACGCAAAAATCAGCTCTTCGACATTAGCAAAGCTTACCAACGATGAAAATGTTACTACAGATGTTCTGGTAAAGATTTGTAATGAATTGAAATGCGATGTTTCGGATATTATGGAGTTTGTGCCGGGCGAACCGGAAACAGTATCAGCAGAAGAAACATCAGAGTCCTGATAAATGTACAGCTATTTATGTAAAATTTAATTAGCTTGGAGGAACTATGGCAAAACAAGTTAAATCGAAACAGCGTGTAGCTGATCACGGCGAAGTGTTTACAGCCGAACGTGAAGTAAAGGCAATGTGTGATTTGGTCGCTGACGAGTGCTTGCGTATTGACTCCAGATTTCTTGAACCGGCTTGTGGGAATGGAAATTTTTTGGTTGAGATACTTGCTCGCAAACTTGCAGTAGTCAAATCAAAATACAAAAAAAGTCCCTATGATTATGAGAAAAATGCGTTGCTGGCACTTGGCAGCATTTATGGTGTTGAATTATTGATGGACAATGTAGTTGCCTGTCGTGAAAGACTATATAAATTATGGGACGATGCATATAAAAAGGCTGTAAAGAAATCTGAACAGAATGATGAAGTGCGAGAATCTGCAAAATATATTCTCAGTTTAAATATTATTTGCGGAGATGCATTAAAATATCATAAAGTCGATGAGCTGGGTAATGATACCGGAGAAGCTATTGTTTTTTCACAGTGGGCTTTTGCAACAGGTCCGATGATAAAGCGTGAAGATTATATTTTTGAAGATATGTTAAATAAAGATCAACCGTCAAAAACAGAATATGAACAGTTGAAATTGTCGGATTCAAATGAAACCGAAAAAGATGAGGGAACGCTTATAGAGGTGTACCCGCCAAAACATTATAGGAGGTTAAAAGAATATGGGTGATACAGGCTTATTCGCTAATATATATAATCCTGATGTTCTGACTTGCCTTGCAAATTTATCAAATGATGAGGTATTCACACCTCCCGAAATTGCAAATGCGATGTTGGACTTATTGCCGCAAGAACTGTTTTGCAATCCGGACACAACATTTTTAGATCCGGCTTGTAAGAGCGGTGTTTTTCTTCGTGAGATTGCAAAAAGACTTCTGAAAGGACTACAACCGCAAATTCCCGATTTGCAAGAAAGAATAGACCATATATTCCATAAACAGTTATATGGGATAGCTATAACTGAATTGACAAGCCTTCTGTCCAGAAGAAGTTTATACTGCTCAAAATATCCGAATAGTTAATTTTCAGTTAGTCGTTTTGATAATGCGCAGGGAAATATTCGATATAAGAGAATTCAACATACATGGAAAGATGGAAAATGTATATTTTGTGGTGCAGCAAAATCTGAATATGATAGAACAGAAGATTTGGAAACGCATGCATATGAGATGATTCATAAAATTAAGCCAGAGGAGATTTTTAATATGAAGTTCGATGTAATAATTTCAAATCCTCCTTATCAACTTTCGGATGGAGGTGCCCAAGCAAGTGCGAAACCAATATATAATTATTTTGTTGAACAGGCAAAGAAACTGAAACCGCGCTATCTGTCTATGATTATTCCTTCGCGATGGATGACGGGCGGAAAAGGCTTGGATGATTTCCGACGCGAGATGATTAACGATAAGCAAATTGTTACATTGCACGATTTCCTTGATGCATCGGATTGCTTCTCTGGCGTTGAAATCAAGGGTGGAGTCTGTTATTTCCTGTGGGAAAAGGGAGCAAGTAGACCGTGTGATGTTTACACTCACGGACCGGATCGTGTTCTTGAGTCTACTCGTTTCTTGGCTGAGGATGGTGAGGATATTTTCATCCGTGACCATCGTCTGATCGAGATTAAGAACAAAGTAGCTGCCGTAAGTCGTTCCAGTTTTTCGTCTATTGTATCTGCCGCCAAACAGTATGGTCTCAGAAATGACTTCTTCAGAGATACATATAAGTACAAATTGCCTGCGGTTAGTTCTTCTCCGATTGCTGGTGGCTATTCGATTCTTGGCTTAGAGAACCTTAAGCGTGTTTATAAGTATATCCCCAAGGATTACCCTCTTCCCAAAAAAGATGGTTTGGATAAGTACAAGGTGTTCATATCAGAAAGCTATGGAAGCGGTCAGATGGGTGATACCCCTCCTGATCCTGTTGTTGCTGGACCCGGAGTGTGCTGTACCGAAACCTTCCTTCAAGTTGGCCCGTTTGAAACACGCAAAGAAGCAGAAAACTGCTTGGCATATATTCAGACAAAATTGTTCCGGCTTTTGGTTGGTATGCGCAAGATGACTCAGCACGCCACTCAGTCTGTTTATGCGTATGTTCCGCTTGTTGATTTTACGGAGGAGTGGAATGATGAAAAACTGTATGCAAAATACGGTATTTCTGCGGAAGAAATTGAATTCATCAATTTCGTTATCAGGGACTTAGGGGGTGACAGCAGTGGCAGTTGATTTCTTTCTACCTCGCCCGGAAGTTACTCCAACAATATATGCCTATGAACTTATAGATGTCGCTTCACATAAGGGTTATCTAAAAGTTGGTTACACAGAGCGTGACGTTGAAACTCGTGTGGCAGAACAGATGCACACATCTGCTGTACCGTATAGGATTGTTCTTAAAGTATCGGCTATGCGACCTGACGGTTCCTGCTTTACAGACCATGATGTTCATACAGCGCTCAAAAAGCGTGGCTACCAACAACTTAACGCAGGAGAGGATAAAAACGAGTGGTTTAAGTGCGATATTAATGCTGTAAAAGCCGCTATCATTGCTGTTAGAGATGGTGTGGCAAACATTGAAAACAGGACACAAACTTTTAAGATGCGTCCTGAACAAACTATAGCTGTTCAAAAAACTATCGAGTATTATAAAAAGGCTAAGGACGACGAGCCTGACAGAGCTCCAAAGTTCTTATGGAATGCTAAGATGCGTTTTGGTAAGACCTTTGCAACATACGAACTGGCAAAGAAGATGGGATTTACCCGTGTTCTTGTTTTAACATTTAAACCGGCTGTAGAGTCTGCGTGGGCAGAGGATTTATTGTCACATATAGATTTTGAAGGTTGGCAGTTTGTTTCTAACAAAGATTCACATAACAGGAATATCAATATTGACCAAGCGTTTAATGCTGCAGACAAAAACAGACCTATTGTCGTATTTGGTTCATTTCAGGATTTGCTGGGTACTAACGAAAATGGCGGTATCAAAGCTAAGAATGAGTTTATTCATACCACCAACTGGGATTTAGTTGCGTTTGATGAGTACCATTTCGGTGCTTGGCGTGAGAATGCAAAGAAGCTTTTTGAAAATCCTGACGAAGAAGCCGAGGCGGATTTTGACCAAGAAAAGTATAAGGCAAATGAAGCAGACAATGCCTATAATGAAACATTTCTACCTATCACTACCGGTTACTACCTGTTCTTGTCCGGTACTCCTTTCAGAGCTCTCAACTCCGGTGAGTTCATTGAAGAGCAAATTTATAATTGGACTTACTCTGATGAACAGCGTGCAAAGGAGAACTGGGTAGGTTCAGGCAACCCTTATTTGTCATTGCCAAGAATGGTTATGCTTACATATCAAATTCCCGAAAGCATACGCCAGATTGCCATTGGCGGAGAATATAACGAGTTTGATTTAAATCTATTTTTCTCTGCTAAGGTTAAAAAAGGAGAAAAGGTAGAGAATGCACGTTTTACATGCGAGAACGAGGTAAGCAAGTGGCTTCAGCTGATTCGAGGTTCTTACCTTCCTTCAAATATTGATGATTTGAAGCTCGGTCAGGATAAGCGTCCTCCAATGCCTTTTTCTGATGCAAGATTATTAAATGTGTTGAATCATACTTTATGGTTCTTACCAAATGTTGCATCCTGCTATGCTATGTATAATTTGCTGACAGAAGATAACTTTTTTCACGATTATAAGGTAGTGGTTTGTGCAGGAGCAAAAGCCGGTATCGGTGTATCAGCATTAGCTCCGGTTCAGGCAGCTATGGGTAATCCGTTGACTACAAAAACTATTACTCTCTCCTGCGGTAAGCTGACCACCGGTGTTACCGTTAAGCCTTGGACGGGTGTTTTTATGCTGCGAAATTTAAAAAGCCCTGAAACATATTTTCAGACAGCATTCCGTGTTCAATCACCTTGGACAATTAAGGATGATAACGGTGAGCAGAAAATTATGAAACACGAGTGTTACGTATTTGATTTTGCACTTGATAGAGCATTGCGTCAGATTTCAGACTACTCATGCCGTTTAAATGTAAATGAGGACAATCCAGAAAAGAAGGTTGCTGAGTTTATCAACTTCCTTCCAGTATTGGCATATGACGGTTCAACAATGAAGCAGATTTCTGCGCAGGATGTATTGGATATCGCATTAGCCGGAACTTCGGCAACGCTTCTTGCAAGGCGCTGGGAGTCAGCATTACTCGTTAATGTAGATAATGAGACTTTATCTCGCTTATTGGCAAACAAGGAAGCTCTTGACGCTTTGATGAAGATTGAAGGCTTCCGTTCACTTAATCAGGATATTGAGACAATCATCAACAAATCCGAGAAAGTTAAGAAGGCAAAGAAAGAGGGCGAAGAAAAACTTACTCCTAAGGAGAAAAAAGAACTTTCTGAAGAAGAAAAAGAATACAAATCTATGCGTAAGCAGATTCAGCAAAAACTCATTAAGTTTGCTACGAGAATTCCTGTATTTATGTATCTTACTGATTATCGTGAAAGAACATTGAAGGATGTTATTACGCAGTTTGAACCGGGATTATTTAAGAAAGTTACCGGTTTATATGTTCCTGATTTTGAAATGCTTTGTACACTTGGCGTGTTTAATGCCAGCTTGATGAATGATGCTATTTTCAAATTCAAACGATATGAGGATAGTAGTTTGTCATATACAGGTATAGACAAACACGAAGGTATGGATGTCGGCGGCTGGGATACTGTTCTTAAGAAAGCAGAATACGAAGAACTGTTTTACAATCAGCAAGCAACTATGGAAGCACCGGCAGTTGAACAACCAGAAACAGTTATTGATGTTCCAGTATCTAAGGTTACACCTATTAGTAGCAAACCGAAGAATACGTACGTTACAGGTCAGTATGGCGTAAAACCAACCGCATCAATGGTTGCAGAAAAACCAGCGCCTTATGGTGTGAAACCGCAGCAGCCTAAAAAAGAAGAACCAAAGGTTGACCTTTCCGGAGCTAAAGAAGGAGCTCTTGTTATTCATAAAGTATTTGGAGAAGGTACTATCACTAAAATTGATAAAGCGCAGAAACATATTCGTGTTAAATTCAAAGTCGGTGAAAAGACATTCCTCTTCCCTGATGCCTTTGTTAAAGGTTTCTTGAAAATGAAATAATATAAAAAGATGGCTTCCTGTATAGGAACTTATATGGGAAGCCTTTTAGATATTGGAGGACAGTAGATGAAAGGCTCAGAGGCTAAAATGACTGGATTCATGGAAGGCGCTGATAAGCGCTACGTGATTCCGGTATACCAGAGAAAATATGACTGGAAATATGAAAATTGCCGCCAGTTATATGATGATTTAAAGAAAATAGTAATCGATGGTAGAGACAGCCACTTCTTTGGTAGCATCGTTTCTGCTGTTGTTCCTAATGGCAGTAAAATCGAATACCACATTATCGATGGACAGCAGAGATTAACAACTATCACATTATTGCTTTTAGCAATACGTAATCTTATAGCTCAGGGAAAAGTAAAGACAGATGAAGGCAAGCTTGATGAACAAATAAGCCAGCGTTTCCTTATCTCGCCTTGGGCCAGTGAAGATGATAAGATTAAGCTTCGTCCGGTTAAGAGTGATAGAGAAGCTCTTGTAAAATTGTTTGGTGATGAAGAGGACTATGACCTCGGTTCTAACCTTACAATAAATTATCAGTTCTTCTATGATATGGTGATGAAAGAAGAAGTTCCGGTAGCAGATTTATATGCAGCTATTGGAAAGTTGGAAATTATCAGTATTACATTAGACCAAGGAGATAATGCGCAACTTATTTTTGAAAGCCTGAACTCTACTGGTCTTGCACTAACCGAAGGTGACAAAATCAGAAACTATGTGTTGATGGGACTTCCGGCTCAGAATCAGACGAAGTACTACGATACATATTGGGCTAAGATTGAAAAGTGCACTGCCAATGATGTAAGTGGATTTGTAAGAGACTATTTAAGCATCAAGCAGCAGGTTACACCTACTGTCAGCAACGTTTATAGGGCATTCAAGAACTATGCGGAATCTGTATCACTTCCGATTGATACACTCCTTACAGACCTGCTTCGTTATGCGAGATTCTTTGAAAAGCTTCTTACATGCAAGAGCGGATTAAAAGAGCAGAAGCTTGACGACTGTTTGTATCGTTTGATGCGTCTGGAGATTGTTGTTACTCGTCCGTTCTTGATGGAGGTATTGAGACTGCATCAGGATGGTAAGTTAACCAATGATGATGTATTAAAAATTTTCTTGATTACAGAAAATTACTTATTCAGAAGAAATATCTGCGAAGTACCTACTAATGCATTAAACAAGATTTTCTTGAACTTAAATAAAGAAATCATCCGCTACGATAATACAGCAGATGATTATGTTTCAAAATTTATCTATGCTTTGCTTTCTAAGAAGGAAAACGGCCGATTCCCGGAAGATGAGGAATTTGGATTAGCTCTTTCTGAGAAGCAAGTATACCAGATGCGTGGTAAGTATAAAGCTTACTTGTTTGAGCGCTTTGAAAACTACGGAACTATAGAAACAAAGGATGTTTATACACATCTTGATAATAACGTTTATACAATTGAACATATCATGCCACAGCATTTGACTCCAGCTTGGAATGAAAGTTTAGGCATTAATGCTGCAGAAATCCATACGACATGGCTTCATCGTTTAGCCAACCTTACTTTGACAGGATATAATCCTAACTTAAGTAATAACACATTTGTTGAAAAGCGCGATGCAAAAGAAGGCGGTTATAAAGCAAGTGGGTTAAAGATGAATCAGAAGATTGCTACTAAGGAGACATGGGGATTAAAAGAGCTTGAAGAACGTAGTAAGGAAATGCTGGAATTAGCAATGGAAATCTGGGCTTACCCAGAAACAAGTTTTGTACCATCAGAAAAAGAATTTGATTCCTGCACTTTAGACGATGAGAACTTCGACCTGACTGGTAGAGATATTGCTAAGTACAGTTATTTAACAACAGAACAGCCGGTAACAAGCTGGACTGATATGTTTGAGCATATTGTTAAGTTCCTTCACCAGAAGGATAAGTCTGTGCTTATGGCGCTTGCATATAGTAAGAAGGAAAACACAGACCTTGCTGCGTATGTTACAAACAACGAATCTGATTTGCGTAGTGCATTGAAGATTGATGAGAATTTGTATATTGAGAAGAATACAAGTACAACACTTAAGATGTCTATTCTTCGTAGAATATTTGCATTATATGAAGCAGACACTATGGATTTGGTTTTCTATCTAAAAGACTCAGAAACAAAGAAAGCTTCTGATGCTGGTAGATATGAAATTAGAAGACGCTATTGGGAATATGCGCTACCAATTATTCAAGAGCGGCACGCATACCGTGGAACTTTCAGCGGATGTAATCCAACTACTTCAAACACTGAATCAGGCTTTTTGGGTATTAGTGGATTCTGCATCAGCTGCATTGCAAACTATGACAATGCAAGAATAGATTTCTACCTAGGAAATGGAGATACTAAGAAGAACAAAGAAACATTCGATATGTTATTTAAACATAAGAATGAAATCGAAAGTAAGCTTGGAATCTCACTTGCTTGGGATAGAGCGGATAACAATAAAGCCTCATGGATGTGCTATCACCTTGATGGCGTTAGTATCACTAATGAAGCGGATTGGCCTCGAATGGCTAAATTCCATGCAGAGTGGAGTGATAAGATTTGCAGCGTAATGTTGGAATATTTGTTGAGCGATGAAGAAAAGAGATTCAATGCAATCATAGCTATTTTCAGAGAATGGGTACAGTCAAAAGAAAATGCTCACCTCGATGTAGCAAGATGCAATAGAACTTATACTCGTTTTACAACAAATGGAATGACGACAATACTACCTGATATCCCTGATGCTCCAAGTGGATGGAATACAGATAATCATTATTTCTATGAGATTATTAATCGAAATGGAAAGACAACGTATATTCAGTTTTCCATCAGTTCAAAGAATATCACTGACGAATTCAGGAATATCTGTGAGAACATTAATAAATATTATCCAGCCAAGATGGGTAAAGACGACTGGCAATGGAGAACCCCGTTCAAGACTGCAACCATTGAACTTGGCGATGAATTAGAAAAGGATGCTATCGTTGCTAAGCTTGACGCTTGCATGAAAGAGATACTTGATTTTGAAGCTGATTTGTCAAAAAAGCTTAATCAATAAGGCCTAAAAATGAGGTTGAGACGATGCCTTTTATGCGGAAACAGTTCTACGATGACAAATTCCCTAAAAGGCTAGTCTCGGTTTGAGGCAGTGGCGGCTCATGTGCTGCTTATATATAGTAGCAACAAGGAAAACTCGATATGTTCCCGACAACGAGAAGGTTTTAGGTTGCGGATTGAATAAGGGCAATATGTGCCGGTTGATATGTTTCCGCAGACAGCCGATTTTCGGCTCAAAATAGGACGATATGTTCCGATATGGCAACATCAATCAGCACGTATCGAGCCATATTGAGACGGTTGTCCAGTTGGTTAGAAAAAAGCCGGATACATATATCGACATTACCGTTGATATGGACGAGCTGGATTTAACATCATCCGAAGCAAAGGCAACTTATGAAGAAATCAAAGATTATGTGTTTGAAGGATTTGGTTTAAAAGTTTCATCGCTCAACATAGCACAAGTTAAAAACAAGTGTGGGATTATTGAGCGAGAGAATTATAACAAGCCGAAATCCGAAAACGTTAAACAGCCACAATGCACAAAAGATAAAGAAGAAGCTATTATGAGTGCTTTAAGGCATTTCAAGATGATATAATTTTGGAGGTAATCACTATGTATAATAAAATCCTGTCAGAAATATCCCAAGAATACTACCAACAAAATTATCCAAATGACGGACAGAGATTTGTTGCTTGGTATCTTCGCAACATACATAACCTCGATACATATGAAACAAAAGACTGCATTACCGACGGTGCTGGCGATAAGCAAATTGACGCTGTATATATCGATAATCAATCGTCCACTATTTACATAATTCAGGGCAAGTTTTATAGCGGTGATTCTGTGGATTCTGCACCTTTACGAGAAGTACTTTCTTCCTGGATTCAAGTAAAAGATTTAATTCATCTACAGGATGGAGCAAACCACAAACTGCAAGTTAAAATTAATGAAATGGCAAATGCTATTGAAGATGATTACGAAATTTGCTTTGAACTTATTACTACATCAGAACTTACAGAATCGGCAAAAGCAGACCTCGCTGCTTTTCAAAGAGAACTCGCTGAGAGTGAAGTGCTACAAGCTAACCTCAATGTAATCGATAATGATACTCTAAAATTTAAATATGATGAAGCATTAAATAAGAACAGACCATATATTAATCACGAATTTGTGCTTGAAAACGGAAAATATATGGAACTTGCTATCGGAGATACAAAAGCTATTATAGTGGCTTTACCTCTTAAGGAATGCATTAAAATTCCGGGAATTAAAGATGGGAGCTTGTTTCGTAAAAATGTTCGTCAATCATTAGGTACAAGCAATAAAGTAAATAAAGGCATTGCTCAAACTATAAAAAAGAATGCAAGTGATTTTTTCTTCTTACATAATGGTATAACGGCAATCTGTTCGCAGATGACAATTCACGATAAAATATTATCGGTGAAAGAGCTGAATGTTGTAAACGGTTGTCAATCGCTTAACACAATGTTTAGCTGCAGTGAATCGGCTAAAAAGGCAGATGACGCTTATGTAATGTTTAGATTTTATGAAATCAGCGATCCGGATAGAGCAGATAATATCAGCACTTCAACTAACAGTCAGAGCGCTGTTAAAGCAAGAGACCTTCGTAGTAATGATAAATCGGTTCTTGCGTTGAAAAAAGCTTATGAACAATTCTATACTGACGGATACTTTGTTACTAAACGTGGCGAAAAAGTGGATTCGGTCAAGTTTAATACTTCTCACATTGTTAATTTGACGGACTTAGGAAAACAGCTTATTGCTTGGCATTCACAAAGGCCTACAATCTCATATAGTGAAACAAAAATATTCGACAAGTATTTTGACCAACTATTTCACAGAGAATACTCCCCGGAAAATGTTCAGGCTTTAAATGTGATGTTTAATAAACTTTATGAAAAGTGGAATAAAGATAACCCAATGGGATTAAATGAAACGCTTTTAGCAATGAAAGCCTATGCCCCATATCACCATCTTTATTCAATTTCTGTTATTTTATGTGAGATTAACAAGATGAATGATTCTGTTCCGTCGCCTTCTGTTGCTTTGAAAAAACTTATCTCTGAAAATCTATTAGATAACGTTATAGATATGGCTGGTAACTGTTTAAATATGGCTATTGAAAACGCATCGGCAGAAGCAATGGACAACGGAAAGATGTTCGTTCCTCAAAACTGGATTAAATCAAAAGCTTCTTTAAAAGACATAAGAGGTGCAATCCGCAATTATTTAACAACACTCAAAATGATGCCGAACGGCAAACAAATCCTTGAAAACTTGAACAATGGATTAAGTATGGATAAAGATAATTTTGAAGCACGTTGGACTGCGGATTAATCCACACATTCGACAAAATAAAGACCTCCTTGTAAAATGGTGTTACCAAATACAAGGAGGTTTTCTTATGAGCAAAGAACTTGAAAATCAAAAATTAAATTATGTAACACAGGGCGATTATTGCTTGCCTTGCATTAGAACGAAAGAGCAAAATGAACTGCATATCGGCGTGTGGGCAAACCGACACAGACAGTATCTTAAACAACATCATCGTATCAGATACTATAATCTGCTCACATCGGAAAAGTTGTACCCTTATCTTGCCGACATTGAGAAACAAGCAGAAGCAATGTTTTCACAGCTTGTCAAATCACTTGCCGAAAAGGAAAATGTTACAGAAAAACTGAAAGTGGATAACCCGATGCTATGGGTACAGAAGATGAATAACATTCGTAATCGTGCAATGGAAATAGTGGATAGCGAGATGATTTTTGTATGAGAAAAACCGTAATATTCACAATGATATTGACTCTCATTTTTAGTACGGTTGGTTGCACTGTCCATAGCGAGCCGGGCAAAAAAGCTGTTGAAAGTTCATCGAGTAATCCCGTATTTGACATAGCGCAAGCGGAAGAATTGTCCGAGAAAACCATAAACGAAACCGTTGATAAAAGTACCTTTGCGGAAGAAACAACATAGACGACTACCGCTGAAACCGGTACAGAAAAGGTGCCAAATGAGCCGATTTTTTCTCAAGCCACAACAGCGAATAACGAGCCGAAGCAAGATACTCATACGCAAACAGAACCGCCCAAAAGCGAAAAATCTGAGCCTGAAATCACAACAAATACTGTTTCGGAAGTCACGACAGCAGATGAACAAAGTGAAGAATTTGATATATCGTATTGGATTTCTTACGCTCAAAAATATGCTCAAAGTATAGGTTTAACCCTCGATGAAACAGCCACCGAATGTTGGGATAATCCTATATCCGCTAATGCAAACAACAAAAATATCGACGCAGATATTGAAAGCAGATTGAACAGATACAAGAATATTGAGAGATTTATATCGGTGTGGATATGGGCAGAAAAGATATCCGATACACAGTATGAACTCTACATCGGATACGCATAAAGAATTGAGTACGGATTGCAGAAATACTCTGTTGTCCGTGCTTATTTTTGGCTTGATATTCAATTTTGAATGTTAATACTGTCACAGATAAAAGGACATGTGCAATCTTAGCGAGCAGACCGGTTGGATAACCAAACGGTAATCTGCCCGCTTTCTGCACATACTGAGCGAGCAGACCATTTATGGACAGGTTGTCCAAAACGGTGCTGTCGCTCGTGCTTTCAGCGAACAGTGTATTTGGGTAGCCTGCTCCCAAATACCTCGTTAGGGACACCTAATACCTGTTAAAGATTGATATAGTTTACATTATGAG
>UMCO01008821.1_pt1 | contig 13120 bp, 10 predicted proteins | sample 1964251 | NCBI WGS metagenome assembly UMCO01 (sample SAMEA4835970, study PRJEB28245) | human gut metagenome | biome: gut microbiome; material: fecal sample | place: Denmark | collected 2008
GCTTCTATCAGTTCTTTGTTCAAATAAGGTAACAGCATATATCACTACGTTAGAGCATACAAAGATAAATCTTTTCATAAGTAAACCGGACTTTTAAAGAGAATAAATAATATGCTTATCTTTGCCGGCAAATAAAACGACAACGGATATGTTTACAATTATCGGACTGATGCTCACCGGGATGCTGCTGGGCTATCTCTTACGAAAAAGGAATCTACACAGGATTCATACGGTTATCACAGTGTTAATCTGGGCACTGCTTTTCATTCTCGGCATCGAGGTAGGCGGAAACGAGCAGATTATCAAAGGGCTGCATACCATAGGAATCGAGGCTGTCATACTAACCTTAGGCGGTACTTTGGGAAGTGTCGTCGCTGCCTGGGCATTGTGGAAAGCTTTATATAAGAAGAAAGGAAGAACGGCATGAAAGGCAGTCTTATTATAATCGGTTTCTTCGTTTTGGGTACGCTTTGCGGAGTTTTCCACCTGATACCCGTTGATGTAGTCATGGACAGCGAAATCAGCTTCTATGCTCTTTGCGCATTGATGTTCAGCGTAGGACTGAGTGTGGGCAACGACCCGCAGACATTAAAGAACTTCCGTTCGCTTAATCCGCGACTGGTCTTTCTGCCTGTCATGACGATACTGGGTACATTGGCAGGTTCCGCGGCGGTCAGTCTTATCCTTACCCACCGTTCCGTAACCGACTGTCTGGCGATAGGCTCGGGATTCGGATATTATTCGCTCTCCAGCATCTTCATCACCGAATACAAGGGAGCCGAGCTCGGTACTATCGCCCTGCTGGCCAATATCAGCCGCGAGATACTGACTTTGCTGGCAGCTCCGCTACTGGTGCGCTGGTTCGGCAATCTGGCTCCTATCTCTGCCGGTGGCGCTACGACAATGGATACCACACTGCCGATAATCACCCGTACTGCCGGACAGCAGTTTGTTGTCGTTTCCATCTTCCACGGGTTTGTGGTGGACTTCAGCGTGCCGTTTCTGGTCACCTTGTTCTGTTCGATATAGGTGATGGCAGATAGAGCTTTGCATTGAGGTGAGAATACGGCATCGTTGCAACAGATTCGTCCCATGAGATAACTGTATTCGTCTTACGGGACAAAAAAAATCATCCCGTGAGATGAATAAATCCGTCCCACGGGATAAATAGTTTCGTCTTACGAGACGAATCGCGTATGCTTAGAACAAGCTCCAAGCCACGGTCAGCCCCGCCATAACGATGGCTACCATGCTCATCAGCTTGATAAGGATGTTAAGGCTCGGACCGGAAGTGTCTTTAAAGGGATCGCCTACCGTATCGCCTACAACCGTGGCTTTATGCACTTCACTGCCTTTGCCGCCGAAATTGCCCTCTTCTACATACTTCTTGGCATTATCCCATGCGCCACCGGCATTCGCCATAAAGATGGCAAGTACGAATCCGCTGCTAAGACCGCCGATAAGCAGTCCCAACACACCGGGAACACCGAAGATAAGTCCGGTCATGATAGGAGCGACAATTGCGATGAGTGAGGGAACTACCATTTCGCGCTGCGCGCCTTTCGTGGAGATGGCTACACAGCGTTCATAGTCGGGCTCCGCCTCACCGGTCAGAATCCCTTTTATATCACGGAACTGACGGCGCGCCTCATCTACCATGTGGGCGGCCGCACGGCCTACGGCATTCATCGTCAAGCCACAGAACAGGAAAGCCATCATACTGCCGAGGAACATACCCGAGAGGACTTTAGGATTCATCAGCGTAACATCGTAATGATGCATGAAGTCGAAGAAAGTAGCGTCCTGCACGGACACCGCTTCACCGCCCACAAAGATGTCGGTGGTGCCCAGACGGGTCAGCCCGATACGGATTTCCTCGATGTAGGATGCAAGCAGGGCAAGCCCCGTCAACGCGGCCGAACCGATAGCGAAACCTTTGCCCGTGGCAGCTGTCGTATTCCCCAAAGAGTCGAGCGCATCGGTACGCTTGCGCACTTCCTCACCCAGACCGGACATCTCCGCATTACCGCCGGCATTGTCGGCAATAGGCCCGTAAGCGTCCGTAGCCAACGTAATGCCCAAAGTGGAAAGCATACCTACGGCAGCGATACCGATGCCGTAAAGTCCCAAGCCTACATTGGCAAAGTCGAATCCGGAAGCAAAAAGATACGAGGCAATGATGCCCACCACTACGGCAATCACCGGAATAGCGGTAGAGAGCATACCCAAACCGATGCCGGAGATAATGACCGTGGCCGGCCCCGTCTTGCCGCTCTCACTCAGCTTCTGGGTGGGACGATAGGATTGGGAAGTATAATATTCCGTAGAACGCCCGATAACGATGCCTACCACCAGACCTACCACTACCGAACAGGAAATCCACATCCAGTTATCCAGCTTCAGCAACCAAAGAATAAGGAAAGTAGCAACGACTATCAGTACCGAACTCAAGTTCGTACCGAAAGCGAGGGAATTCAGCAAGTCTTTCATCTTGGCGTTCTCGTTGGTACGTACAGCGAAGATACCTATAATAGAGAGAATGATACCTACGGCCGCAATCAGCATCGGAGCGATAACGGCTTTGAACTGCATCAGCGTATCTCCCGAATGGATAAAAGCGGCGGCGCCAAGGGCGGCCGTAGCAAGGATGGAACCGCAATAGCTCTCGTAAAGGTCGGCGCCCATACCAGCCACATCGCCTACATTATCGCCTACGTTATCGGCGATGGTTGCGGGATTGCGCGGGTCGTCTTCGGGGATACCGGCTTCCACTTTACCCACGAGGTCGGCTCCTACGTCGGCGGCTTTCGTATAGATACCGCCGCCCACGCGTGCAAACAGGGCTTGTGTGGAAGCTCCCATACCGAACGTCAGCATCGTGGTGGTGATGATGCAAAGTTTATGGGTGGGTGTCATCACATCCACCGGGATAACTGCGTTGAGCAGCAGATACCAGAAAGAAATGTCGAGCAGGCCGAGCCCCACTACAACCAGTCCCATTACCGCGCCGCTGCGGAAAGCGACACGCAAGCCCGCGTTCAACGAGTTGCGCGCGGCATTCGCCGTACGCGCCGAAGCATACGTAGCCGTCTTCATTCCGAGAAATCCGGAAAGGCCGGAGAAGAATCCGCCTGTAAGGAAAGCTATCGGAACCCACGAGTTCTGCACTCCGAAGCCGTAAGCCATAATCGAGAAGAGAATCACCAGCCCCAGAAACACCCAGCCCACAATCTTATATTGCTGACGGAGATAGGACATGGCGCCTTTGCGCACGGCAGCGGCAATCTTAACCATTTGAGGAGTTCCCTCACTCTCTTTCATCATCTGACGGTGGAAATACCAGGCAAAGCAAAGTGCCAGAACGGAAGCGGCTGGAACCAGCCAGAAAAGCAATTGGTCCATAGCATAAATCGTATTAAAAGGTTGAACGAAAGCCTAAAAGTATTGATTTGGAATGAAATAAGCAAACGATTAACCGAATTTATGCCAGGGAGAGAACGCTTTATTCTATCGTTACAGCCGTACCGCAGGCAGTTACCATCAGCATACTGCCGCTGCCGCCTACCGTTTCGTAATCAAGGTCAACGCCAATCACAGCGTTAGCGCCCAACAGACGGGCTTGTTCCTGCATCTCGCGAAGCGCCGTGTCTTTGGCCTCGCGGAGCACTTCCTCGTACGAACCGCTGCGTCCGCCCACCACATCGCGGATACTGGCAAAGAAATCACGAAAGACGTTGGCACCGATAATCGTTTCACCGCTGACGATGCCAAAATAACGGGTGATACGTGCACCCTCGATAGTGGGAGTTGTTGTTACTAACATAGTTCCGTATTTTTAAGTTCTTGATATATTAGACGCAGAACAACTCAAAAAAGTTGCAAAGCATCAAAACATTTTACTGACGCGCTCGATACCTGCCGCCAATATATCTATCTCCTCTTTCGTATTATACAGGCCGAACGAAGCGCGTACCGTGCCTTCAATGCCGAGACGTTGCATCAGCGGCTGCGCGCAATGATGTCCCGTACGTACGGCAATGCCGAGACGGTCGAGTAAGGTACCCATATCGAAATGGTGGATATCGCCTACGAGGAAAGAAATGACGCTCCCTTTCTCTTGCGCCTCACCGAAGATGCGCATACCGGGAATCTCTTTCAGGCGGGACATAGCATACATGGTCAGTTCGTGTTCATGGGCGGCAATCTTCTCCATGCCGATGGCAGAAACGTAATCCAATGCCTTGGCAAGCCCGGTCGTACCGATATAATCGGGTGTTCCCGCCTCGAACTTGAAAGGGAGTTCATTGAAAGTAGTCCGTTCAAACGATACGTGTTGTATCATTTCGCCGCCACCTTGATAAGGGGGCATCTTGTCGAGCCATTCTTCTTTACCGTAAAGCACGCCCACACCGGTAGGCCCGTACACCTTATGACCGGAAAAAACGTAGAAATCCGCATCCAAGTCCCGTACATCCACCGGCATATGCGGAATGGACTGGGCACCGTCTACAAGCACAGGAACGCCCTGTTCGTGGGCATAGCCTATCATCTCCCCGACAGGGTTCACCGTACCCAGCACATTGGATACATGCGCCACGCTGACAATCTTTGTACGCTCGGAAAACAGCTGTTTGTACTCATCCAACAGAAGCTCGCCTCTGTCATTCATCGGAATGACTTTAATGGCAATCCCCCTCTTGGCAGCCAGCAACTGCCAGGGAACGATATTGCTGTGATGCTCCATAACGGAGAGAATCACCTCATCCCCCTCCTGCATAAACTCTTCACCGAAGCTGGACACAAACAGATTGATACTTTCCGTCGTACCGCGGGTAAAGATGATTTCATTCGTACTGCCGGCATTGATAAACTTCCGCACCGTCTCACGAGACGCCTCGTGCAGCTCCGTAGCTTGCTGCGAAAGGAAATGCACACCACGATGCACATTGGCGTTGACCGAATAGTACTCGTCCGTAATGGCGTCCACCACCTGACGGGGCTTCTGCGTAGTCGCACCGTTATCAAAGTAAACCAACGGCTTACCATATACCTCACGGGAAAGTATCGGAAAATCAGCTCTTATCTTTTGAAGGTTCATATCTTTTAAATTATGAATGATGAATGAAGAATGAAGAATTGCCATGCGGCATGCCGATGCTGCGCAGCCCATTCTTCATTCATCATTCTTCATTCTTCATTATTTACATATCGCGCACCCCTGACACTTGTTCAGTTCACCGCGGAAACGTTTCTCTACCAGCAGATGCAGGCGGTCTTTCAAGGCATCCAGACGGATTGTGTCGATTACTTCGTTTACGAAGGCAAACATCAACAGTAAACGGGCTTCACGCATGGAGATACCGCGTTGTCGCATATAGAACAGGGCTCTTTCATCAAGCTGGCCTACCGTAGCGCCATGACTGCACTTTACATCATCGGCGTAAATCTCCAGTTGCGGCTGGGTGTACATATGCGCTTCGCGGGTGGCGCAAAGATTACGGTTCGTTTGTTGGGAACTGGTATGCTGCGCGTCGGGACGTACCAACACCAGGCCTGCAAAAGCACCGACGGACTGGTCGTCGAGCACATATTTAAAGAGTTCATTGCTGGTGCAGTTGGGCACTGCATGGTCTATGGTGGTATTATTGTCCACATGCTGGTTCTTGTCCGCGATAGCCATACCGCAAAGGTTCAGTTCGGCGCCCTCGCCGGCAAGCGTCACTTCGGTCGTATTACGGGTAGTACCGTTATGCAAGGTCATTCCATTCAGCAGAACGTTGCTGTTGGCCTCTTGTCTGACGTATAAACTGCTGATACGCACCGTACTGGTGTGTGTCTCTTCCAGTTCATAGAAATCGAAAGTGGCATTCTCACCGATGAACGCCTCTACCACCTGCGTTGCAAGGAAGTTTACACCGTCCATTGCATGGTCGCAGGCCAAAAGACGGGCTTGCGCACCTTCTTCCAAAATGATGAGCACACGACGGTTCACCATAAAGTTGACATCGCCGCGCAGGATGTTCACTAACTGGATAGGCTTTTCCACTACCACATTCTTAGGAACATACAGCAATACACCGTCTTGCGCAAAGGCGGTATTAAATGCCGTCACTCCATCTTTGGAAGTATCCGCCAGCTTGCCGTAGTATTTCTTCACCAATTCCGGATGCTGTTCCGCCATATCCTTCAAACTGCCGAAAATAACACCTTCGGGCAAATGCGACTTGGGCAAAGCCTTGCCATAGAAAGCGTCGTTCACAACAAAGTAAAGGGAAGTGCTCATATTCGGCACATCGCATTTGAATACTTCATAGGGGTTGACAGGAATGTCCAGACGGTTCAGGTTCAGACCGTAGTCGGGTTCAAAGAACTTGCTGACATCGGTATATTTGTATTTCTCCGTCTTACGGGTAGGAAAACCAAGCCGCTCGAAATCGGCAAACGCGGCCGCACGCGGGGCATTCAGCACCTCGGCGCTGTGGCGGCATATCATCGCTTCCGTTTGGGAGAAAAGGTCTATATATTGTTGCTCTACACTCATGTTGTCTAATTATGAGTTTTGAATTACGAGTGATGAATCGCCGCGCTATTACATTGCAGAGCGATTCATCATTCGTAATTCATAATTTATAATTCACTTGCTTCTTTCTTTATCCAATCGAAGCCGCGTGCTTCAATCTCCTTCGCCAGTTCGGGGCCACCTGTCTTTACGATACGTCCGCCAAGCAATACATGGACGGTATCCGGTTTCAGGTAGTCCAACAGACGTTGATAGTGAGTGATAACCATCGCACTGGTCCGGGGAGTCTTCAGCTTGTTGAAGCCATCGGCCACAATACGCAGAGCGTCTACATCAAGACCGGAATCCGTTTCGTCGAGAATGGCGAAAGTAGGTTCCAGCATAGCCATCTGGAAGATTTCGTTACGCTTCTTCTCACCACCGCTGAAGCCTTCGTTTACGCTACGGTTGGCAAGTTTGTTATCCAACTCGACAATGGCGCGCTTTTCGCGCATCAGCTTCAAGAATTCACTGGCAGACAAGGCGGGTAAATGGCGATATTTGCGCTGTTCGTTAACGGCAGCACGCATAAAATTCACCATAGAAACACCCGGTATCTCCACCGGCATCTGGAATGAAAGGAAAATACCTTCATGGGCACGGTCTTCGGGACTCATAGCCAAAAGGTCCTTACCGTTGAAAGTTACGGTACCGTGTGTAACCTCGTATGCAGGATGTCCCACCAGCACATTACTCAAGGTGCTTTTCCCGGCTCCGTTTTGTCCCATCAGGGCGTGTACCTCACCGTCACGAATCGTAAGGTTGATACCTTTCAATATTTCTTTGCCATTGATGCTGGCATGCAGGTCTTTTATTTCTAACATTATACTTTTAAATTAAGAATGAAGAATTAAGAATGAAGAATAACCATGCGGCATAACAGTGCGTGGTCCATTTCATCATCCTTAATTCTCCATTGTTTATTTTAATTCTTCATTCTTCATTCTTAATTCCTCATTTATCCTACGCTTCCTTCCAATGAAATAGCCAACAATTTCTGAGCCTCCACGGCAAACTCCATAGGCAGCTTGTTGAGTACTTCTTTTGCATAGCCGTTTACAATCAGCCCGACAGCATCTTCCGTAGAAATACCGCGCTGATTGCAATAGAATATCTGGTCTTCGCTAATCTTGCTGGTGGTTGCCTCGTGTTCTACAATGGCCGTCTCATTATGGATATCCATGTAGGGGAAAGTATGCGCACCGCATTTATCGCCCAGCAGCAAGGAGTCGCACTGGCTATAGTTGCGGGCATTGTCCGCCTTTTGGGCTACACGCACCAGCCCACGATAAGAATTCTCGCTCCGTCCGGCGGAAATACCTTTGCTGACAATAGTACTGCGGGTATTCTTTCCAAGATGAATCATCTTTGTACCGGTATCTGCCTGTTGATAGTTGTTGGTGACCGCCACACTGTAAAATTCCGCCGTAGAGTTGTCACCGGAAAGGATGCAAGAGGGATATTTCCAGGTAATGGCCGAACCGGTTTCCACCTGTGTCCAGGACAGTTTGCTGTTTATGCCCTTGCAGTGCCCGCGCTTCGTTACAAAGTTATAGACGCCGCCCTTGCCTTCGGCATCTCCCGGATACCAGTTTTGAACGGTACTGTACTTCACTTCGGCACGGTCGTGTACCACAATCTCCACAATAGCGGCGTGCAATTGGTTTTCGTCACGCATCGGCGCCGTACATCCTTCCAAATAGGAAACATACGAATCATCATCGGCTACAATCAACGTTCTTTCAAACTGCCCGGTATTACGGGCATTGATACGGAAGTAAGTGGACAGCTCCATCGGGCAGCGTACCCCTTTCGGTATATAGACGAAAGAACCGTCGGAGAATACCGCGGAATTCAGCGCCGCAAAGAAGTTATCACGATACCCCACGACCGAGCCCAGATACTTCTGCACCAAATCGGGATGCTCGCGTACAGCCTCGCTGAACGAACAGAAAATAATTCCCTTTTCCATAAGCGTCTCCTTGAAAGTCGTCTTTACAGACACAGAGTCCATTACGGCATCCACCGCCATACCGCTCAGCGCCATTTGTTCTTCCAAAGGAATGCCCAGTTTATTAAAGGTCTTGACCAACTCCGGGTCTACCTCGTCCATGCTTTTAGGACCGTCCTTCTTCTTGGTAGGATCGGCGTAGTATGAAATAGCCTGATAATCTATCTCGGGAATACGGAGATGCGCCCATGTAGGCATCTCCAGCGTCAGCCAGTGACGGTACGCTTTCAGACGGAACTCCAGCAACCACTCGGGTTCTTCCTTTTTCTCAGAAATCAACCGCACCACATCCTCATTCAAGCCACGCTCAATGATGTCTGTATGTACGTCGGTCGTAAAACCGTACTTGTACTTCTCCTGAGTGAGTTCCTTTACATATTTATTGGGTTCTTCTTGTTGCATTATTCATTCAATATATATTGTTCTGTAACATGCTTAGCCGCGGGAAAGAATATCCCGGCAAACGACTTCATAGGATAATATAACACCGATTCTTTCTTTTTTGTTTGGCTGAGCAGCGTATTGTCCGCATCCATGAATTCAATGACGCCGACCAGCAGACTCACCAGTAAAAGGGACTTCAACGCCCCCAGTCCGGAACCCAGCCAACGGTTCAGCCAGCCGAGCGAAACCGCTTCCATTGCCTTTGTCAGCAGCGAGGCTACCAGTGTAAAAACCAGCGGCACGGCTATCCAAATCGCGATGAATGCCAGTACTTGCGCCACCGTCATCGAATCGGTAACCTTAGAAAACACCTTTTCGGCCACGGAAGCGTACAAAGCCTTTGCCGCCAGCAAACCGACAATCAGCCCCAGCAGAGTGGCCAGTTGTTTCACGAATCCCTTCATGAAGCCAATAACCGCTCCCGCACCGATAATTACCAATATTACGATGTCTATAACAGCCATATATGATATTAAAAAGGCACGGATTACACGGATCAACACGGTTTTTCTTTTAACCAATCCGTGAAATTCGTGTAATCCGTGCCTAAAGATTTACTGTTTTCTTACAAAGTCTGTTTTACCTCCACTTCTTCGTAAGACTCTATGATATCTCCCACCTTGATATCGTTGCAGTTTGTCAAACTGATACCGCATTCAAAGTTGGTACCTACTTCCTTCACATCGTCCTTGAAGCGCTTCAATGCATTGATGTTGCCTGTGAAGATAACGATACCGTCGCGAATCAGACGAGCCTTGTCGCTGCGTTTCACCTTTCCGGTCTTCACCATAGCACCTGCCACGAGACCTACTTTGGTAATGTTGAACACTTCGCGAACTTCGATAGTCGCCGTAACCTGTTCTTTCAAAGTCGGCGCCAGCATACCTTCCATGGCAGCCTTCACCTCTTCAATGGCATCATAGATGACAGAATACTTGCGGATATCCACACCTTCCTGTTCAGCCAGTTTAGCGGCAGCACCCGAAGGACGAACCTGGAACCCTACAATAATCGCATCCGAAGCGGCAGCCAGAGATACATCCGATTCGGAGATAGCACCGACCCCCTTATGGATAACGTTCACCTGTACCTGTTCGGTAGACAGCTTAATCAACGAGTCGCTCAACGCTTCAACAGAGCCGTCCACGTCACCCTTCACGATGATGTTCAGTTCGTGGAAGTCGCCCAATGCCAAACGGCGGCCTACTTCATCCAGTGTCAACATCTTCTGTGTACGCAAGCCTTGTTCACGCTGCAACTGCTCACGTTTGTTGGCGATTTCACGCGCTTCCTGTTCGGTCTCGATTACATGGAATGTATCACCTGCGGCCGGCGCTCCGTTCAAGCCCAAAATCAAAGCCGGCTCCGAAGGACCCGCCTCTTTCAGACGCTGGTTACGCTCGTTGAACATGGCTTTCACCTTACCGTAGCTTGTACCTGCGAGCACAATGTCGCCCATCTTCAAAGTACCGTTGGATACCAGCACCGTAGCTACATAGCCACGACCCTTATCCAATGAGGACTCGATGATAGAACCGGTAGCACGGCGGTTCGGGGTTGCCTTCAAATCCAGCATTTCAGCTTCCAGCAATACTTTCTCCATCAAATCGCTTACACCAAGACCTTTCTTGGCGGAAATATCTTGAGACTGGTACTTACCGCCCCATTCCTCAACGAGGAAGTTCATGGCAGCCAGTTCTTCTTTAATCTTATCGGGATTAGCGGTCGGCTTATCAATCTTGTTGATGGCGAATACGATAGGCACACCGGCAGCCATAGCATGGTTGATGGCTTCTTTGGTCTGCGGCATCACGTTGTCATCGGCAGCTACGATGATAATGGCAATATCCGTCGCTTTGGCACCGCGGGCACGCATGGCGGTAAACGCCTCATGACCCGGAGTATCGAGGAACGTTATCTTACGTCCATCTTCCAACGTCACGTGATAAGCACCGATGTGCTGTGTAATACCACCGGCTTCACCGGCAATAACATTCGCCTTACGGATATAGTCGAGCAACGAAGTTTTACCGTGGTCTACGTGACCCATTACCGTTACAATCGGAGCGCGATGCTCTAAATCTTCCTCGGCATCTTCTTCCTCAACGATAGCCTGGGCTACTTCCGCACTTACGTATTCAGTCTTGAAGCCGAATTCTTCTGCCACCAGATTGATTGTTTCGGCATCCAGACGTTGGTTAATGGAAACCATCATACCGATACTCATACAAGTAGCGATGACCTGTGTTACGGAAACATCCATCATGCTTGCCAACTCATTGGCAGTCACGAATTCAGTCAGCTTCAGTACCTTGCTTTCCGCCATTTCCTGGTCTTCCAGTTCCTGCATACGGTTGGATGCCAAGTCGCGTTTCTCCTTACGGTATTTCGCTCCCTTGTTCTTACCCTTAGAGGTCAGACGCGCCAACGTTTCCTTTACCTGTTTCGCTACATCCTCTTCACTTACCTCCTGCTTGATTACAGGTTTCTTGAAACGGTCTTTGCTCTTGTTCTTGCCGGCTTGTTGGTTATTACCGCCTTGCTGACTGCCACCTTTCAGACGATCGTTTCCGCCACGCTGGAAGTTGGATGCATTGTTGATATCCACCTTTTCCTTGTTGATACGGACACGTTTCTTCTTGCCATTGGCATCGGTACTGTCTTTCAAGTCCTTCGTCTTATTATCATCGCGGCGGATTTCCTTGATAATAGCCTCTTTCATCAGCTTCTTCTGATCCTGACGCTGCTTTTCTTTTTCTTCACGCTCCTTACGTTTTTCTTCTTTCGATTTTTTCTTCGGGCGTGTAGACTGGTTCAGCGCGGCGAGGTCTATTTGTCCGATGACGTTAATCTTCGATACAAACTCAGGCTGATGTATTTTGAATATTTCTTCTTTATCTTCCGAAACCGCTTCTTCGGTTGCAGCGGGAGCAGGTTCTTCGTCAGATGCCGGTGCAGGTTCAACAGCAACAGACACCGGTTCTTCCACAACAGGGGCAGGTTCTACCACCGGAGCAGGTATCGGCTCGGGCTGAGGTTCGGGAACAGGTTCCGGTTTCGGTGCCTCAACAACAGATACAGGCTCTTCCGCCTTCACTTCTTCAATCACCGGCTTCTCCGGTTCCGCTTCTTTCTCTTTTTCCACAGTATGTTTGCGATTCAGCTTATCCAAATCAATTTTACCGACAGGCTTAAACTTCGGACGTGCATCTTCGGGAACCACAGCCTTGACCACCTCTTCGGCTTTCGGTTTTTCCTGTGTTTCCTTGTCATAACCGTCAATAGACACTGATGCCTTGTTGCGATCCTTACTCTGACGTTCCTGAATGAAACGCTCCGTTTTCAATTTAAGATCCTTATCTGTACTAAACTCTTTCACGAGCAAATCATACTGCTCGTCGGTAATCTTCGTATTGGGATTTGCTTCAATGGCATATCCCTTCTTTTGCAAGAACTCAACTACCGTCGTGATTCCTACATTTAAATCTCTTGTTACTTTATTTAACCTTATCGTCATACTTTAATTTAATGAATGATGGAGAAAGAAGCGGATTTCAGTGATTAGTGATAATGATTAGTCGCTAAACACTAAGCACTAAACGCTAAACACTAATTATTCTCTTCTTCAAACTCCGATTTCAAAATGCGTAATACTTCGTCCACCGTTTCCTCTTCCAAATCCGTCTTCTCAATCAACATCTCGCGCGGAGCATTCAACACAGCCTTGGCGGTATCAATACCGATAGCCTTAATCGCATCGATTACCCAACCGTCAATCTCATCGCGGAATTCATCCAAATAGATGTCTTCATCCTCTACCGCTTCATCCAATTCGCGGAATACGTCAATAGTGTACTCAGTCAACATACTGGCCAGTTTGATATTCAAACCACCTTTACCGATAGCCAGCGATACCTCTTCCGGTTTCAGGAAAACTTCCGCCTTGTGTTCTTCTTCGTTCAGACGGATAGAAGATATCTTGGCAGGGCTAAGGGCACGCTGTATAAACAACTGAATATTCGATGTATAGTTGATAACATCGATATTCTCGTTGCGAAGCTCACGGACAATACCATGGATACGGCTGCCTTTTACACCGACGCAAG
>UMCO01130631.1_pt1 | contig 13106 bp, 7 predicted proteins | sample 1964251 | NCBI WGS metagenome assembly UMCO01 (sample SAMEA4835970, study PRJEB28245) | human gut metagenome | biome: gut microbiome; material: fecal sample | place: Denmark | collected 2008
CCGGAATCGAAATATTTACGTTTCCGGAATTGATATTCAGCACGGTGATGGCGGCGAACGCCAGAATCAGCACCAGGAACACAGCGGCATACCGCGAACGGCGCCGGAAGTTTTCCATATGGAAACTGTTCTCTTTTCCCGTCATATTTTTTTTCTCTGACATACGTTCCTCCATCAGGATAATTTTCTTAAGAATACCATCTGATCCGGATCGCCGCCCGTTACCAGAAGGTTAATGTCGTTGGTAAACTGTGCAATTTTATCGGTTGCCTGATACATCGATTTCTCGGTTGTCCAGACGTTGCCCTCTTTGACTGCTTTGTAATCGGCAAACATGGAATCCTTTGCCAGCAGGTCGTCCAGGGTTTTGACGGTGGAATCGATGCTTGCGTTGTAGATCAGGTAGTCCGCATCTTCGGCCGTATCATAGAACTGCTCCATCGTGATCGGCACGGATGTTTTTCCGCTGTCGTCCTGGAGATCACGGAAGGCGTTGCGCGCACCGCCAAGCTCGATCATGTTGGAAATATAGTCCTCCGGGTTCCGCACAACGGCAGCTCCGCTCGTATTAATATAGAAGAAAGCGACCGTTTTTTCGGTATTCTGGAAATCCTTCAGATTTTCCACAACACTTGCCTGACTTGCAAAGAAGTCGGCTGCCTCCTCCTCTTTGTCCAGCATGGCACCGTAGAGTTTGATCCATTCGGTTCTGCCAAGAGGCTGGGATTCGTAGCTGGAACGGTCGATGAAGACCGGAATATCGAGCATCTCGATCATCTCCTGTACCTTCGGGGAATGGAGGATCATCGTGGATTCAATGGCCAGATCACAGTTCTCACTGACCAGAAGTTCGTAATCCGGCTCACTGTATTTTCCGGCGAAGATCATCGTTCCGGCATTCATCGCGTCAACGGCATCCTGTACGTACCAGTTGTCTGCGGTTTCACCGGAGAGACGAATCGTATCGAGGGAGTCGATGGCATCGAACAGCGCCATCGGAGAGGTTGCTGCCATGTAGATGCGTTCCAGCGGCTGATGGATTACAATTACATCGGAATCGAGGTCATCCGGCGCCTCTTTTCCGTCCGGGACGAGCAGATACTGCGCACCGTCTTTGACATCGAGCAGTTTATAGCCGTCTGTGCAGTAGTATACGTTAAAGCACTCGGCGTAATTCAGGACCATCTTGCTCTCGATGGTGATTCCGGTGATGTCCGGTGCGTCGCTGACATCGTCTGTCGTTGCGAAACCATCCGCGGATGCGGTATCACTCCCGGAGGTGCTGCTCTCAGCAGTGGCTTCGGAGGTGCTTTCACTTTCAGCCGTACTTTCCGAGACGGATGTGCTCTCCGTCTGGCTTTCGGAAACGTCTGCTGCGGATGCTGTGGATGTGCTGCTCTCAGAAACTGCCGAAGTGCCCGACGCGGACGATGTGCTGCTTCCCGTTGATGCGGTGCTGCCGCAGGCCGTCAGTGACATCGCTGCTGCAAGAAAAAGTGCGGCCCATTTTTTCAGCTTTCTTTCGTTTTTTCCTGTCATTTGATATTCCTTTCTTAAAGAAAAAGCCGCTGCCATATGGCAGCAGCCCTTTCTCATTTTTTGCTGCAAATTATTGTACTTATTTATTCTCTTCTGCCTTTACCATCTGCTGGAACAGCTCGTTTGCCTGATCCTCGCATCCGAAGATCACGCCGTAGACTTTCAGCCACTCTGCTTTCGCAAGATCGGTCTTCTCGTCTGCGGAACGGTCAACCAGCATCGGAATGGTCAGGGTTGCCAGACGCTCTGCGGTGTCGGACAGACGCTCATTTTCCTCTTTCAGAAGTTCTTCCGGAGTCTTGTCTTCGTCTGCTTTCTCATCCGTTGTCTTATCGTCTTTATCGTCCTTCTGATCCTCAGCTTTGGTATCTGCGGTCTCGTCGGCTGCATCAGCATCTTCCTCATCTTTTGCATTTCCCGGAAGGAACTCAGACGGAAGAATTGCAAAGTCGATTTCGTCTTTTACCAGAGCTTTGTAGTCCAGATCATCGAATGCTCCGTCGAAGGAGATTTTTTTGTCTTCCATTGCTTTTGCAATGTTTTCGATCTGGCAGTCTTTCTGCTCCATGCCGACTGCTTTGATGCTCTCTGCTGCGTCTAACTGCTCATCGAGAAGTTTCAGGGCATCCTCAGATGCTACGTATGCTTTCTCAACCGGAAGCTGGATCACGATCATATCTTTGTCCAGTCCTGCCGGAATCTCAACATCTTTCGGAACGATCAGATATTTGACAACATTGCCTTCGTACAGCTCTTTTGTCTTTTCGGTCAGATCTTTCGCTTTCTCAGTGCCGGTCTTTTTGGAATCGGATGCTGCTGCGGTATCCTCTGCTGCTGCGGTATCGGTATCTTCTGCTTTCTTGTCGTCCTCGGTCTGTTTCTCCGGATCACGCTCGGTATCTTTTGTCATATCGATCTCCAGCAGGGTGATGCCTTCGTCGTAATGATACATCTTGAAGTACTCTGCGTAAGCAAGTTTTGTCTCTGCTTTGTATTCCAGTCCCATGATCTCTGGAGCGGTGGTATCCAGCTTGGAGTTATCGGTGCTGATCGTGGAGGTTGTTCCGTCTGCTTTTACAAATCCTGTGCTGGAAGAAGTGCTGCCGCCCTTCTTTGCTGCTGCCAGGGAGATGAAGATGTTGTAGGAAATCTCATGGGCAACGGACATTCTGGTGGTCATACCGATGATGGTATTGTTCTTGTTCAGCTCAACCGGAATGGTGAAGATGCTGCTTCCGCCGCTGACATTTGCCATGTATTTATTTCCGTTTGCTTTTACATATCCGTAGTACGGACTGCTGAATGCGATCGTTGCATAAGCCTGTCCGTTCGTTACAGTAATCTTGCTGCAGGAGATGGTTACCTTTCCGGATCCGCCGGAGAAGGAGAATCCGTCTGGTGTGTAAACGCCGTCTGCCAGTGTGGTTGCACTGTCTACTTTGGATGTGCCGCCGCTTAAGTCAGACTCATATTTGGATTCCTGCTCCGGTTTGGTATCGGCCGGTTTCTGGGTCGGTGCCGGAGTCGGGGTGCTGGTCGGTTTTACAACCGGTGTCTCAGATGGAGATACGGTTGGGGTATTGGTCGGAACGAGGGTTGGTTTCGGAGTATCGCCCTTGTTGTCATCCGACGGAAGGTCTCCGGTCTTTTTCAGGCTGGAAGATGCAATCGTGATGGCTCTGTCGTACCATTTGCCGCTCTTTACTGCATGAGCTGCTACAGCAAGTTCCTGATCCAGTGCTTCTACCGGGATTTCAAACTGCATTCCGGTTTTGGTTTCACCGTCTAAGGTGTAGTCCACTTTTCCGGTGGAAGCGATCCATGCGCCGCTCTCTGCTGCCGCATCTTTTCCGGTTCCCATATACAGATAATCATAGCCGCTTCCGCTTAAGGTGATAACTGCTGTCATTTTTCCGTTTTTCGCGGTCAGTTTTACGCCGACTACCTTGAACATTGCTGCATTAGTTGTTGCCTCTGCACTGTAAATACCATCTGCTACTTTATTGGTCTCATCTGCCGGAAGATCTGCGGTCTTTTTCAGACTGGAAGATGCAATAGTAATGGTTCTTGCATACCATTTATCCCGTTTTGCAGAATGGGAAGAAACAACAAGTGCCTGATCGAGTGCTGCTACCGGAATATCATACTGCATTCCTGTTTTCGTCTCGCCGTCTGCTGTTGTGTAATCAACGGTGCCGACGCCTGCAATCCATGCACTCTTGTCTGCGGCAGCTGCCTCTTCCGGTGTTCCCATGTACAGATAATCGTAGGCAACACCACTTAACGTGATGCGTGCTTTCATGTCGCCGTCTTTTACGGTCAGCTCTACGCCGACTACTTTGAACATAGCTGCGCCGGTCTCCGCGGTTCCGCTGTAGATACCGTTTTCTACTTTCGCCGGTTCCGGAGTTGGAGTTGCGGTTGGAACCGGAGTCTCACTCGGAGTCGGGGTTGCAGTCGGGACCGGAGTCTCGGTCGGCTCCGGTATCGGAGTTACTTCCGGTGTTTTACTTCCCGGAACTGCAAGATAAAGCTGCTTTTTGGTGTACCAGGTTCCGTCTTTCTTTCCAAGAACGATCGGAACGGTTGTGCCGGCTTTGTCCGCATCTACTTCAAATGTAAAGGAATAACCGCCGTTTGCTTCCTGCATTCCCTGGATAGCCGGTGTTTTTGCAAGGTCATCGTTCTTTCCAAGATACAGTTTATCAAATGATACGTTGTTTGTTTTCAGTGTAAGAACGAGTTTATCGCCCTTGTTGATCATTGTTGCCTCGGAGATGACGAACATTTTGAATACGCTGCCGTCCTCTTTGGTAACCGGTGCTTCTACACTGGCTGGCTTATTCGAGGAATCCTCACCTGGATTTTCGCTTGGAGTCTCGGTTGGTTCCGGTGTTACCGTCGGTATTGCATCGGTGCTGTGGATCGTAACGGCTTTATCAGCCCATGTTTTTTTCTTGGCTGAGCGAACGGCAACATCCATCTGTTTGTCAAGCTCTTCCACCGGAATTTCAAAACGATATCCGGTCTTTTCTGCACCAGTCTTCGTATCCGTATAGGTTTCGCTTCCTGTCGGAGCAATCCAGCTCTTTTCATCTGCTGCGGCAGCTTCTGCTGCTGTTCCCGTATACAGGTAATCATAGCCGGTTCCACTCAGCAGAATGGATGCTTTCAGTTTTCCATCTTTTACGATGAGTCTGGAAGAAATCACACGGAACATGCTTCCGGTTGCTTCTGCAGAAGTCTCATACTCACCATCTGCCGGTTTTGCTGCTTCCGCTGCTTTTGTTTCTTTCTTCTCGGCTGTATTGGATGCCTCATTTTTGGTCGTTTCTTTTACTTCCGTTTTCGGCTGTTCTGCCGCCGGACTGGTATTCTCTTTTACAGCATCTTTGGTTTCTTCTTTTGCCGATGTTTCTTTTTCAGCATCTTGGGAAGTCTCATCTGCTGCTTCCGGCTCTTTTTCTGTGGTATCGGCAGTCTCTTCACCGTCTTTTGCAGTGTCCTCTGCAGTATCTTCCGAAGCATCCTCATCTGCGGATGGTGTCTCGGTCTCGTCAGATCCTGCCGGTGTCTGATCCTCTGCAGGCGCGGCCGGTGTTTCCGTCGGCTCTTCTGCCGGAGTCTCTGCAGTGCTTTCACTGCTCTCGGTTTCTGCCGGTGTTGTTTCCGGTTCTGCCGTCTCTGCTGTTTCTTCGCTCTGCGGCGCTTCCTCTGCGGCTGCGCTGCTTTCTGTCTGTGCTGCTTTTTCCTGCGTATCTGCTAATACGCTGGCAGTCGGGCTCATGATCATGGACGCCGACAGCAGCAGTGCCAGAAATTTGCTTGAATTTCCTTTCATAACTTCTCCTTTTCTTCGGATATCCTTCGCGCATCTGCTCCGGATTCCGTCTGACTTTTTCAGGCAGCTGGGCGGTGCCTGTCCCCGTCAATGATGTCTCCCTGCAAGTAATCTTGTTTTTGAGGACACATTTTTTCTGCGAAAAGACAAACAGACATCTGCTTTTTCTGCAAAAGAGTTTCTCCACCGGAGCTCTTTTTCGGACGCATGGCGACAAAAAAGCAGATGTCCGATTTTACTTCGTACATCTTTCCATGAATATATGCTTTCATCGGAAGCGATTCACTAACCTTTCCAGCAGGTTTCCTGACTCGCAGATCTTCACGGCAGCCGCGCCTTCTCATGCATTTCGCACAATGGCATTTCTGCAGCTAACACTCCCTGCTTACAGTGACCGGATCGCTCAGGATTTCCACCTGATTCTCTTTTACCTTCGCGGATTCTTTTTCAAATCCGTTCTGCACTGAAAAGTCCCTTATTTCATTCGTTACTGATTATAGCAAAGCCGTTTTGGAAAGTCAAATGAAAGGCCACGGAAAAAGCGCATAAAATCAGCATTTTTTACATACTTTATGATAACTGTCCGCACCGGAGCCTATTCTATGAAACCAGCTTCTCTGCACCGCCGCATCCTGTTCCCTCTGCTTCTGTGCGGCGGACTTCTTTTCGCCCTGCTGTTCTGGTATTTTTCCCCGTTCTTTTCCCCTGGTGAGAACCGCCGGTTTTCCGCGTATGTGGAGGAACGGTTCCACTCCGAGGTAACCTCTTCTGCCATCACGCTCCACTATACCCTCGCTGATCCGGCTTCCCGCGGAATTGCCCCCGGCACCGCCTCGTTCGGCACGGTTTCCATCCCTGACCGCACCTCGTATGATGCCCTGCTGCAGAGTGTGGAAACAACGCTCACATCCTTTCATCGAAACCGCCTCTCCGCGGAAAATCAGATCACGCTCGATCTTCTGCTCTACGAGCTGGACTGCGAGAAAATGCCGGGCAGCACCAGCCTTCTTGCGGAACCGCTCGGTCCGTCGCTCGGGATTCAGGCACAGCTTCCCATTCTGCTCGCGGAGTACCCGTTCCGCACACAGCAGGATATCGCCGACTACCTCCATCTTCTGCAGGATCTCCCGCGCTATTTCTCCGACCTCATCGCACTCGAGCAGGAAAAATCCCGGCAGGGCGTGTTTCAGAATGACCTTGCGGTCGATGGCATTATTCGCCAGTGCAGTGCTTTTCTCGCCGACGCGGATACACCGGAAAGCCATCTGCTCCACACCGTTTTTCAGAATAAACTGCAGGCGTCTTCACTGTTTTCTGAGGCGGAAAGGAATCTCTGTCTGCAGACGCATGAAAAACTCCTTATCTCCTGTGTTTTTCCCGCCTACCGCTCTCTTTCCGATGCGCTTTCTTCACTCCGCGGCAAAGGAACGCAGAACGCCGGCGGTCTTTCCCGGCAGGAAGGCGGACTTTCCTACTATGCGTATCTTCTCCGCAGCCGCGTCGGTGTTGACGCTTCACCGGAGGAGCTGACCCGCCTTTTAACACAGCAGCTTGCGGACCAGTGTGCCGAAATGCAGATCATTCTCGATCAGAATCCGTCGCTCTCCCTCTCCGAGCAGGCGCTCGTGCTGCCGTTCTCCACGCCGGAGGAAATGCTTGCCGATCTGCAGAATGCCGTTTCTGAAGATTTTCCCGTTCTTTCGGGTATCGCATACGAAGTAAAGACCGTGGATGACTCCCTCAAGGATTTTTTAAGCCCCGCCTTTTATCTCACACCGCCCGCCGATGTCAATTCACCCAACTCCATTTACCTGAATCCCGCGGATGAAATGACCGGCATCGAGCTGTATTCCACACTTGCCCACGAGGGCTTTCCCGGCCATCTGTACCAGACCGTCTCGTTCTCGCGCTCCGACCCGCTTCTGATCCGCCATCTCTACGCGCCGTCGGGTTATGTGGAAGGATGGGCAACCTACGTTGAATCATATGCCTGCCGCTACGCCGCACGTAATCTCGATGCAAACACGCAGGCGCTCTGCCGTCTCTGGTATCTGAACCGCTCGGTGCATCTTATCCTCTGCTCGCTGCTGGATCTCGGAATCCACAGCCAGGGATGGCTCCTCGCGGATGCGTCAGCCTTTCTGGCGCAGTTCGGCATCACGGATGCGTCGGCCGCTGCCTCTTTATATCAGTATATTCTCGAGACACCGGCGAACTATCTGAAATACTGTGTCGGATCGCTCTCGTTTTCGCAGCTCCTCTCGGAAGTGCAGAAACAGGAAGGTGACTCATTCTCATTGATCGGTTTCCATGAAAAACTGCTCCGTCTCGGGCCTCTGCCGTTTCCGCTCGTAGAAAAATATCTGTAAACGGTTCGCCCTGCTGAAAAAAAGATCCCACAGACTTTCTTCTATAAATAATAGAAAGTTCTGTGAGATCTTTTTCATTTTCAAAATTCTTTAACCTAAATTGTAAAGAGATGGATCTGTCGGCCGCTGCGGATCAATAACAGAGGCAGAATCAAACAGATCGCTTGTTCTGTCCTCGCCGCCTCCGTAGAGGTTCTGGTACAGACGGTATCCATCCAGGTTTCTTCGTCCCATACGCAGGTAATTGTCTCTTACCTGAACGAAATACTGGGAGGAATCTACGTTGCAGTAGATGTTGAAGCCCTGACTCTTTAAGTAAGCAAACTTCTCATTGTCCATCGTGTAATCGTGCCAGTCGGAAAGATCCTGTCCATGTGCAAAGATGATGATATCGCTTCCGCCGATGAGCGGTGCAACATACGTCAGCCATTTCTCGGTATCCGCCTGGATCGTCTCGATCGGTTTGTCGCCGACACGGATATGGCCCCAGGTATGGCTTGCGAATGTCCAGCCGTCTGCTTTGATCGCATCGGCTACTTTTTTCGCCTCCTCGCACTCTTTATCCCAGTCGAAATCCGGGTGTGCATCAAGCCATGCTACCTGATCATCCGTCAGATCTTCTCTTGTCTTGTAATCACCGTCGGTGCGGTATCCGAGGATTCCGTCGTAGCCGGTCAGTGCTATGGTTCCGCGCGCATTATGGTATACGGCATCCGGATGCGCTTCGATAAACTGATCCATCAGCGGGATGCAGTCGTAAGCACCGGTCACAACAGTTCCGTCATCCTGAATGTATTCGCAGGTCGGTTTTCCGTCGTCGCCGACTACCATCTTGCTGGCAATGCCGCGTCCGTCGTAAGAGTGGTAATAGGAAAGGTCATCCAGAGAAAGAACGAATGCTTTCTTGCCCTCCGGCAGGTAAATGTCCCCTTCCTCGTAATGAACGGTTCCGTCATCATCTACGGTCTTTTTCACGAGATCGTTGATCGAAACCATGACATATCCTCTGTCGTACATCTGCTGGGTGATCGCGTTGAACTCATCCACGGTGGTCATCCACTGGCAGAAGCCTGCGGTCTGTGCGTTGTCCTGATAGAAAGCTTTCTGCGGATCGACTACAAGAGAATGATAGAAAATGTGGGTTACTTCGTTGACGTTGACGCGCACACAGGCATCTCTCGTGCTGGTGTACTCTGCTACTTTTGTGATGATATCCGCGTCGGTCGCTGCGCCCTCTACGCTCTGGAGCTTTTCAATGGCTCCATCGTAATCGTATGTCTGCGCAAGTGCATCGGCTTCCGCCATAATCTGTGCTTTCGTTGTCGGCGCTTCAGCACTTCCCGTGCTGTCCGACGATACGGAACCGTCCACCTCTGCTGTTTTCTGATCCTCTTTTTCCTGTGCTTTCTGCTGGATTTTTTCTGTTCCTCCGGCCAAAGCCCAGATTCCAATGCCGAAGATGACAAGCAGAACACATAGAATTCCTGTTTTGATCATCAGCGCACGCTTCCGCTTTCTTCTTCGGAGCTCCTTTTTACTGATGTTTTTTTTCTCACTCATTTTTCCTTCCTCCCAAAACAGCTTTTGCTTTTCTGGCAAATATTACAGTTTTACCGGACTGACAGAAATTCAGCCCGGACTCTGCTCTTTCTATTTTAGCTCAAAATACCGGTTCTGTCGAGTAGGTTTCCGGCAGGTTAAGAGAAATGTAAGAAAACCGGTAACGCTCTTTCTTTTATGCGCGCTGGCCGTGTGCCTCATACATGAGAACGGCGGATGCAATCGCTGCGTTTAACGACTCCACTTTTCCTTCCATCGGAATACGGATCAGGCACTCGGCGGCCTCTGCCATTGCATCAGTCAGGCCGTTTCCCTCATTTCCGATCAGGAATGCCGTTCCTTTTGTGTAATCCTCCTCGCGGTAGGAATGCACGCCGTGCAGATGTGCCGCGTACGTACAGATCTTCCGCGCTTTTAAGCCTTTTACAAATCCGACCGCATCGTCGACGATCAGAAACGGCATACGGTAGATCGAGCCCATCGTCGAGCGGATCGTTTTCGGATTGAAGATATCCGCGGTACCGCGGCTCATGATGATGCCGGTGACTCCTGCGCCCTCTGCGGTGCGGATGATTGTTCCGACATTTCCAGGGTCCTGCAGATCCTCAAGTACCATCAGAAGCGGTGTCTTTCCGTTGTCCATCACCTCCTCTTCGGTGTAGTGCGGCATGCGGATCACACTTAAAACACCCTGCGGCGTCTTCGTGTCGCACATGGACTGGAACACGCGGTCGTCCACTACTTCGTATTCTGTCCCGTCGGACGGTATTTCATGCATTTTGCTGCCGCTCTCAGACACATATACTTTTTTCAGCCATTCCCGCGGCGCTTCCTGGAACATTTTCCAGCCCTCCGCCACGAAAACGTCCTGCTCCCGGCGTTCTTTTGCTTTTTTGTTCAGCGCAATAATGTTTTTTACCTGTGCATTGCTGCTGCTTGTAATCATGAATGGTCCCCTCATTTCCTGTTTTTCATCAATTTGGCAAGTTCTTTGTTTTCGCCGATCAGAATCAGCACTTCCTCTGCGCGGAGCAGCGTCTTCGGATTGACCGTGACACGGATGTCTTCCCCGTCCTTGACGGCGATTACGTTGATACTGTATTTCTTCCGCAGATCCAGCTCCTCGAGGTTATGCCCCGTCCACGCTTCCGGCACGGGAAGCTCTACCATGGAGAACGAATCCGACAGCATGAAGAAGTCCTGGAAGCCGCCGGAAATCAGGCTTTTTCCGAGGCGGATGCCCGTCTCATTCTCCGCCATCACGACGCGGTCCGCGCCGACTTTTTTCAAAATATTGGCATGCATCTGGCTCATGCACTTTGCGATGACGAGCGGCACGCCCGCCTCTTTTGCCTGCAGGGTGGCGAGGATGCTCGACTCCATATTTTCGGAAATGCCAACGATCACCACATCCATATTGCTGATGCCAAGAGATGCGAACACACGACTGTCCGTGATGTCTGCACGCGCCGCATAGGTAACAAGATCGGCAATTTCCTGTACCGGCTCAGCGTCTTTATCAACGGCAAGCACTTCTTTTCCTGCCTGCGCAAGTGTCGTTGCTACAGAAAAACCAAACTTTCCAAGTCCAATGACTGCATACTGTTTACTCATTTCTTTTCCTCGTTTTCTGAAATCTGTCCTGTTTTTTATTTTCCCAACTATCCAATCAGAATCCGCTGCTCCGGTCTCTGAATATCGACATCTTTTCTTCCTGTTCTGCGGCGCAGTGCGACAGCCAGCGTCACCGGCCCGATTCTTCCCATAAACATAACCAGAATAACAATCACCTTTCCCATAAAAGGAAGCGTCGGCGTCAGGGAACGGGTGAGGCCCACCGTTGCAACCGCAGAAATAATTTCATACGTACAATCCAGCAGCGGGCTTCCGGTTACGGAAATCAGCAGCACGGTGGCAGTAAAGACTGTCGTCAGTACAAAAAAGAAAATGACGACAGCGGTACGGATATTTTCTTCCATCACTTTCCGCCCCCAGGCCACCGTATCTGAGTCTCCGCGAATATAGGAGGCAACCAGCACAACCAGAATGGCAACCGTTGTCGTCTTAACACCACCTGCCGTTCCCATCGGGGAGCCACCGATGAACATGAGAACCATACTTACCATTGCAGAGCTGTCCGAGAAATCAGCCTGCGGGATCGTCTCAAAGCCTGCCGTTCTTGTCGTCACGGACTGAAAAAAAGCCGCCATGACCTTCTGCGCCGGTTTCAGGCTGCCAAGTGATGGCGCGTGATTCCAGTCCAGTGCAAGAATCAGCAGTGCTCCACCGAACACCAGAATCATGGTTGTCGTTAAAACCAGTTTCGTATGAAGCGTGAATCCTCGCACAAAATTTTTACGGGGCCGTTTTCCCTTCACAAGCTCCTGCACCCGCTCCATAACTTCCCACCAGACGGGAAAACCAAGACCGCTCAAAAGAATCAGTCCCATCGTCGTAAAGTTTATCAGCGGGTTCGTTACAAACGGAGCAAAAGAGGCTTCGCCAACGAGATCGATTCCCGCATTACAGAAAGCGGAAACGGCGTGAAAAATACTGTAGCCGATTCCCTTCCAGAAGCCATACTCCGGCACAAACCAGAAGCTATACAGAACCGCCCCCGCAATCTCTACGGTTGCTGTTCCAATCAGAAGCCGGCGCACGATGCCCACACTGCCCTTTAAAACCGGCAGATTATAGGTATCCTGAATTAATTTCCGGCTCTGCAGACTGATTTTCCGGCGCAGGATCAGAAACACCATCGTCAGGCACGCCATGATGCCAAGACCTCCGAACTGAATCAACCCGAGGATCACAATTTTTCCAAAGGTACTCCATGTCGTCGCCGTCGGAACGGTGACAAGGCCCGTCACGCAGACAGATGTCGTTGCGGTAAACAGGGCGTCGAGCCAGTAAACGCTTTTTCCGTCCGCCGCAGAAACCGGCAGGCACAGAAGAATCGTTCCCAGCAGGATTACCGCCGCAAATCCCAGCATCATAATCCGCTCCGCCGGTGTGTGCCATTTATTTTTGCTTTGTTTTTCGGCCATCGCTCCTCCTATTCTGCCGCTTCATTTTCTGCTTCACTGCTGTAGTAGAGCTTTCCGGTCTCACTATCCGTCACGGTAATATCCGCAAAATATTCCCCGCAGGAACCCTCACACTGGTAATAGACGTCAAACGAAACCGTCATGTCATCTTCTCCTTCCAGGTATTCCGCGTGAACCTGATTTTTCGCGGTCCGCGTCGTTCTGCTCCACACTTTATCATCCGCAAGAAGCTCCTTTTTGATCTTCACAGGAAATTCACTGGATGCAATTTCGTGCTGATTGGACTCGTTTTTGATCCGGTAATAGAGATTCATGTACAGCCCGTCATCTTCCTCATGGAAAAACCAGCCGTAGATATCATCCTCCGCAACAATCGTCGGCTGGATCAGCTCAGCGTTTGTTTTGGTCGTGAATGCATTCATCTCATGCGTAAACTCATTCTGCATCCGGCGATGCTTCATCAGCCAGCTGCCTTCCTTCACACCGGCCGCAGCCACGGCAAGAACGACAGCGCCGATGCAAAGGCCAATGATTTTCTTTTTTGTCATTATTTAATTTCCCCTTTTCTTTTCGAAACACAAAAATAAGATACCCCTAAAAACATACTTATGAGTATCTTATCAGTTTGCACATATAAAGTCAACGGAGCCAACCCGATCCAGCCTGCTGTTTCTGCCTCACCGAGTGCTTCTGCTACCATAAGCCGGCTGCTGCGGTTTGTAGAAAAGCTACGGAATCTGTGCTTTTTAT
>UMCO01050820.1_pt1 | contig 13101 bp, 10 predicted proteins | sample 1964251 | NCBI WGS metagenome assembly UMCO01 (sample SAMEA4835970, study PRJEB28245) | human gut metagenome | biome: gut microbiome; material: fecal sample | place: Denmark | collected 2008
CGCTTCTATCTTTGGGAACGTACCTGTAATGCTGGTATGTGGTTGTCAAGGAACGAGGGGCAATTACCCCTTTCATATATAGAGCCGATGAGATACCCCATTTTTCTTCACTTTTTCAAAACTTTTTTTATTTTTTTCTTTAATCGCTCAATTCGTGTATAAATGGTCTTTTCCGGCAGTCCCATCTGGCCTGCAATCTCACGAACAGAAAATCCCCACATCTTCAGAAGTAAAATCTGCAGTGTTTTCTTATCCGACTTCAAAAGAACCCGTAATAACTGTTCATTCTCCACACTGTCAAGTAACTGTTGAATATTAAGCACCACTGGAGATTGTTCTTCCAATTCCCTGGTGTATAATTCTTCTTGATTAGAAGAAAAATGTTCCCAGAATCTCCGCTCCGCATTAAAGTCCTGCCAGTCTAATTCACGAAGTCTTTGGATTACCTCTTCACTGACACCGGATTTTCGCAAAATCCGTTCCTCCTGCTCCTTCCACTGTTTCCATTTATATTCTTCTTTTGCTTTATGAAATGTCACCTTTCTTTTCCTCCGATCTGAATTTTTTTGAAATCAAATCGGAGTGGCGGTGACCTTGCCTTCTCACTGGCAAAAGACTGTATGAACCGGAGTTTTCTCCACAAAAAGAAAGATGCCGCAATCCTGTTTTGAATTGCGACACCACCAAACGCTGCATATGAAGTTAGGTTTTCCTCTTTTGTAGCTCTTTCCGGCACATACACTGCTCCTTTATGGCATGGAACGAAGCCCATTTTTTACATAAAGAAGTAGTATACAAGACTAAGCTGTCATCAGACTGTCTGTTGTCTGTCAAATAACTGTCAGTTTTCCTGTCATTTCTTTTCTATTACAGTTACAACCAAATCTCACCATATAAAAAGCAGGCTCCATTTTCAGAAACCCGCCTTCTATGATTCCTTATATACTTTTAAACAATATCCAACCTCTTTCACACTGCTGATTATATGCTCTGCATTTGCATCTACTTTTTTCAATTTCTGTTTCAATCGATGTACCATGCAGTAAATAATATTTGTAATATCCCCATGTGGGTACTCCTGCCATACCAGCTGATAAATCTGACCATATGTATACACTCTTCCCGGTGTAGACGCTAACAGATGTAGAAAATCAAACTCCCTTTTTACAACTGGGACTATTTTATGATTCCATTCCACTGTTCTTTGAAGTGAAAAGATTTCCAGTTTTCCAAGCATGATAGGAATTTCTTCTCTTCTTTCAGATTTCCATTCTGTATAGCGCCGAATTAATGCATACGCCTGTAGACTGACTTCTTCTGCTGTATACGGTTCTGTCAATACCACATCTGCCCCCAAGTAAATGATTTTACTTCTTATTTCGGCCTGTTCAGATAATAAGACAATCACAGGTGTTATCACTAGCTTTCGGATTGTTTCTACAAGCTGACATATTATTTCCGGTTCTTGTTGTAATGCAATCAAAATTAAATGATAAGAGCAAACTGTCAGATGAGAAAGAATATCCTGGATTCCTTTTGCCTGGTATATCTCTGTCTGTTGCTCCAATAAGACCAGACTTTCCCCTGTCAATTTGCTTTCATCTGCAATTACTATAATTCTGTTTCTCTTCACACCCCAATCAATGTATTTAGCATATCAGTTCCTCCACATGATTTTTTGCATAGTCATAAAAAATCCGTTTTTCTTCTTTACAACACCTGAAGAAATATTCGCTGCACTTCACATGAATTATTGCTTCGTCCGGTATAAAATGAGCTTCTTCAAAGCACCTGCTACCATTTATTTCCAATTCCTGTAATTGATGCTCCATAATCCAATAAACATCACCGTATCGGAAAGGTCTGTGCGATATATATGGATAATTAAATTTTTCCTTATCTGCATTTGAATTTAATACCTGATATGCGTATTCTTCATATTCTCCCGGAACTACATTCCAAAGTGGTATTGCAATATCTGTAGTTTCATTTTCTTTTATCACCTTTATAATTTCCTTCATAATAAAGGTAGGCATGATACACATTTCTTTGATCTTATTTCGTGAGATATGAAATTCGCGATTATCTATTGTGTTATTATCAGGCCAGTAAATCGTTTTGTCACAAATTTCATATCCATACGTTGATGGGCTAATCAAAATGATATCCATATATGTTGACATTTCTATAAGCAATTCAGTAGCACATTTCACTTCTGACACCTGCATATTCTGAAATAAATTTTGAAGCAGATATTGTTTTGATGTATCAACAATAAGAGTTATCAATAGTAGTAATTTCTTCTCACCAATTGTCAATTCTTCAATTCGATAATTCGATAATTCTCTTTTGTTTCCAAACCTGCCAGTTCCAACATTGCCTGCATCGAAAATACATCATTTTGAAATATGGGAAGAATAGATAGATAATCTCCTACTGTTCTGCTTCCATTGTAAGTTATCTTATCAAAATCTTTAATTGTACACCCTGTTATTGCTGATAAAAACCTCAGCGTATCGTTTTGTTGAATTGCATCAATAACCAATCCAACAACCTCGTGATTCTTTTTCATAAAGGACACCTACTTTCTATAGTCATATTGTAAAATACAAATGTCACAGAAATGTCCTAAATCACACAAATTATTATATTTATTGATTAATGATCGTTTTTTCAAAAATTTATAGTATTATCTTCTCCTATGCCATATCACAAAAAACTTAAGAATGTAGTCCCCGGTGTCTCGTTACAAAACTCCTCAATAAGTGTATCAAAAAATTCTCTGTCTGCATCCTCGTTCAGCGTAGACAAAACTCTGAATGCAGTTATTCCATCGCTCTGATTTGCTCAACGAGAGATTGCTTTTTCAAATTTCCCGTTGTATAAGAAATCAAGATAAACTGCACAATCAGAAGGATTGCCAAATATATCAATATAACCAGCCATGGGAATGAATAATAGAAGTATGGGTTTATTGTTTTCGCAACTGTCTGTACGCATAGGAAACCAAGTCCAGCCCCCAAAACCAATGTTACAAACGTAGCAAAAACGGAATAAAGCATCCCCTCATAACACAGCATTTTGATCAGTTGCTTTTTACTTAAACCAATCGCCTGTAACATTCCAATTTCCTGTCTCCTAGACAGAAAGTTTGTGATTGTTGTATTGACAAGGTTGATGAAAGAAAAACACACGACAATAATAGCTACAATCAACAATGCTCCAAAGGGAAGTTGCTGATTCCTGCTATAATAAGTGATACTTTCTTCTATGGTATCCATAACCAAGTCATGATTTCCGTCTATCAGCTGATTTAAGGAAGCTTCAATCGTATCAGATTTATTCGTTTCAGCCATTACCGATACAGTTCCCGAACAATCCATTCCGCACGCTTCATTCATAAGCTCCATGGGCATAGCAAAACACATATTAAACGCCGGGTGACTGAAATTACTGACAATTCCCATAATCGTATAGCTCTTGGTTATGGTCTGTCCGGCTTTCGTTAAAAAATCAACTTCGACTTCATCTCCAAGCTGTGCGGACAGCGATAAATTTTCCGCTGTATCGTTTATCAGAATGATGCCATTTTTTGATACCAATTCATTGTAATCAACGGTTCCGGCAATCAAATTTTCCTCCAATACGGAAACATCTTCTTTGGAAAATCCATAAATCCAATTGTCATCATAATCATTGACACGATATTCTGCGTCCGTGTAATACCAGCGTTTGGTTCCTGTAACGCCATCCATAGACTCTATTGCATTTACAAAATCGGCATTTAGTAAATTCTTTTTCTGTAAGCCAGCCAAAGAAACATCGGCGGTATCCCAAGATTGATTTGCATTGAGCTGAATGTTAAATTCACCGGTGGGGAACTCCCTTCCTCGTGCCTCTGCAACACCATCATAAGAAACCAACATGGTTGAAATCAATACAACTAACACTCCGCCAAGCGAAAGAGAAAGTATTGTTAAAATGGATTTTGTCTTTTGTCTGGACAGATTCATTTTAGCAAGTGAAGCAGGGGTTATTTTACGGTGCAGCACAGAACTTTCTTTCATCGTCTCTTTATAATCGGAATATCGCAATGCTTCCATCGGTGAGACAGCCGCAGCTTTTTTTACGGGTGTACGAATGGAAATCATCACAATGATAAAAGCAAAAAGTCCAACTCCAACCGTCACACATAAAGCAGTCAGCCAGTACCAGCCAGCAGGAACTAAAAAGTATCCGATTACATTTCCGATAATCAAACCAATAGGAATAGCAATCGCGGCAAGTAATTTTCCTTCTCGGTAAACCATCTTTTTAATCTGTCGTTTTGTAGTTCCAATGGTGCGAAGCTGTCCATAATTCCGAATACTGCTTGCCACTGAAATATAAAAAATCGAATAAATCACAATGCCGGAGCCAACGAAAGTTATAAAGCCGATCAAGAAATAAAACAGCATATCACTTCCACGATTTTCGTCCTTTAAGTTGAAATATGTGGAACGGACAATCACATTCTCGTCGGAAATTTCTAATTGCTGTGCCAGAGTGTTTGCATAGCTGGTGGCTTCTTCTTCACTCATATTTTGGGCGTTCTTTAAGCCGATATAATAGTCCATCCCTATATTATTTCCATACTGCTGCTCTGCCAGTTCTTTTGATATAATGGCGGTATAGCGTCCAATATCTCCAGTTTTCACATTTAAGATTCCTGTTAATTTGAAATCGTGGGTAGTGCCATCCGAAAACGGAATGTTGATTGTCTGTCCTAATTCATTGGAATATCCCAAGCTATCCAAAAAGGATTCCTGCACTACAATTTCATCTTCCAAAGTTGGTAAATCTCCCGAATAGGGCATACTTTGTGATTTTAGCATATCTGCATTTGCATAAGTAAAATTAACGGTTGAATGATTTACCTGTTCAGAAAATGCATTAAAAAACTCTCCCACCCACGCAATTTCTTTTTGATTGTACAATTCCTTCCCCTGCTGTTCAGAAATAGCATGATATACGATCTGCGCTGTCTTTTGATTCAGTTTTTGTGTTTCCTGCGGCACTCCAAAGCCATAAAGGACAATGGCAGACAGTAATGCACTGGCAAGTGCAATCGTCAAAATAATAAAGATATTTCTCTTTCGATTTGCCGATATATTCCTGCTCGAAATACGCTTTATTATGGTTCTTGTATCATTTTCAAAAGGTAGTGTCATATAAATCATCCCCTTCTAACTTATTAAAATATGGATTTTCAATATTATAAAACGATTCTTAATTATAATTCCCTCACTTGTTCTACTAATGATTGTTTTTTTATTTGTTTGATTGTCAAGCGAGAAAATAGTGTCTGAACTACAAACATCAATATAAAATATATAAACATTTCTACGATTGGAAAATGATAGGTTACTCTTCCGAAAATACTCATTGAACTAAATACTGTACAAAGAAGATATCCTAGAACTGTTCCAAATAATATAGAAAGAATAAGCACACAAATAGTATAAAACAGACCCTCCATTAGTAACATATTTGAGAGTTGTTTGCCACTTAAACCTACTGCTTGCAAAACACCTAACTCCCGTTTTCTTGTTAGAACATTTGTAATAAGAGTATTTAGTAAATTGATAATTCCAAAAACACCGATAAACATGACAAAAACATATACTGGCATACGATAATTCAACAATTTTTCATTGTATGCTTCCACCCAATCATTAAAAGTGCTAATATAAAGACGGGCATTTGGTGATATCATCTTTTGAATCTCCTCTTTTAGAATATCCCATTCATTATCATCAGTATCTATAATGAGCTGATAATTAAAATTTTCTACAGGCGTAATAGTATCCAGCATTTCTAGTGGAATAAAAAGAGTATCATATCCACCATAGGGAATATTTGCATCTACAATTCCCATCACTTTTACTTGAATTTTCTTTTCTCCAATCTCAAGCGATATTTCATCTCCTAGGGCTACATCCCATCCAAAAATTTCTTTCCATTGTAAATCATTAGCAATAATAACCCCATTATTGCTAATAAGTTCTGATAAATCTGCTGTACCCTCAATCAAATATTCTTCGACAATCTTTTGAGTGTTTTTACTATATACATCTGAAACAATAGGCTCAACATCTCCCGTTGGAACATGAACATTCAAAACAGTACCCTGATATGCTTTAACTCCCTGGACTCCATGTATATTTTTGATAGATGCTATTAAATCATCTGTAAGCAAATTAGATTTTTGAAGTTCAACATATTGCTCACTATTATGGGACTGTGGTCCGTAATCTCCAAGTTCAAGACGAATCTCTCCATAAGGAAAACTTCTTCGTGCCATCTCTACAGGATCAATGGAATTAAAATATGCAGAGCTTGCCATTAGCAAAATACCACATACGCCTAATGATAAAATGGTTAAAACAGTTTTTTTCTTGTTTCGCAAAAAATTAAGGAAAGCTAAATTATTTGTGGTTAAGGCTCGCTTTGATTTTCTTGTATAATCAAATGCTATTTTCTCATTATTTTCAGTATAATGTAATGCTTCCATAGGTGTTACGTGTGAGGCAATTTTCGCAGGCTTCATAATAGTAAACATAATACAGGAGTACATAAACAATGAAGTAACAGCAGCGGTAATCAATGTAACCAATGCATTCCATCCTTTAGGAACAAGAATATATCCTACCATCCCGCCTGCTATTAGTCCCATTGGAATACCAATTCCGGCAAGATAATGCCCTTCCCGAAAGACTATTCTTTTTATTTGCTTTCCAGTTGTTCCTATTGTTCTTAATTTTCCATATTCATTTGTTTTTCTTATTATAGATACATAAAACAAACTGTACACAACAAGAGTACAAGCCAACGTCACAATAAGACAAACAGATGCTATTATCAACATGTATTGACTGCTTCTTTGTTCAATTAGGGAAAAATAATATGTTGAAAATTGTATATTTTCCTGCTGAATTCCCCATTCATTGAGCAATGTTAGTAATTCTGACTGGATAGCAGCTTTGGACCAGCCATCAGATCCTTTTAATCGAACATATGCAGAATATGTCGAATCACTAATTTTACTTGCAACATATGATTGCGATACGAATAATGAATAATTTGAATTTTCAACAGGTAAAATGCCACATAAAGTGTATTCTTTTTTCCCATCACCTAAATCTATTGATATACTATCTCCCACAGACTTAGATAATCCAGTTCTTTCAAGAAAAGCTTTTGTAATGGCAACTTCTTTTTCTGTTTCTGGTAATTTCCCCTGCAAATCAGGATATTTTGCCAAATCCATTAGTGTCTTGTCCATGGAACGAACTGTTAATTTAAAATCTCCATAAGACACCATTCCTAATAAATGACTTACACCAACATCTACTCTATCATCCTTTACTAATTTTTCTATTTGGCTATTGTCTATGTCGTTAATGACTGCTTGATAACGCCCCATTGCATCATTTAATGATTTCCGTTGCGAGCCAAAAAAGTATAAAACTGTTGCCATAATCAAACATGTAGCTAAAGCTATCGTAATGATAATAAGTACATTTCTGATTTTATCTGCTTTAAGATTTTTCTTTGAAATCTTTTTAACAATAGGACTTGTATCATTTTCAAAAGGTAAAGTCATATAAATCACCCCTATCCTACTATTTTTCCATCTTCAATCCTCACAATGCGGTCAGCAAGCTGCGCAATAGCATTGTTATGCGTAATCATTACCAACGTCTGATCAAACTCTCTGCTAGTTCTCTGAAGCAATCCCAAGACATCCGCACTGGTTTTCGAGTCTAGGTTACCTGTAGGTTCATCGGCCAGCACAATTGCAGGTTTAGCAACCAAAGCCCTTGCAATCGCTACTCTCTGCTGCTGACCGCCGGAAAGATTATTTGACATACTTTTCAGCTTATCTTCCAATCCCAGCATAGCAACCACTTCGTTCATAAATTTCTGATCTACGGTATCTCCATCCAACTCTACCGGAAGAACAATGTTTTCATAGACATTTAAAATCGGAACCAGATTATAATTTTGGAAGATAAAACCGATATTCCTCCTGCGAAAAATAGTGAGTTGTTCGTCATTCATTTTAGCCAGTTCTTTCCCTGCTACAACTACACTTCCTGATGTTGGAGTATCCAATCCTCCCATCATGTGAAGCAACGTGGATTTTCCAGAACCCGAAGTTCCTACCACTGCTACAAATTCTCCTTGCTCAACAGAAAAATTTACACCATCTAAAGCACGAGTAATGTTCGGTTCTGTGCCATAATATTTTTTTAAATCCTTTGTCTGTAAAATTGTCATAATCACTACTTCCTTTCTTTGTTGATGAGTATATAGTAAAGGTCAAATGTTGCAGAAATGTCCTAAAATTCTTTTTTTCTAAAATATTTTTAAAAAGGCAGCCTGATAAACAGACCGCCCTATTGTTATTGTTGGGGAAGAAATATAGAGAACGTTGATCCTTTTCCCATCTCTGATTCAACTGTAATATAGCCACCCTGCATAGTGATAATCTCACGTGCCAGGTATAATCCTATTCCAATCCCATCCACATCATGTACAGCTTCTTCCCGATAAAATCGTTTGAAAATAGTTGCCTGGACACTTTCCGGAATACCTCTTCCCGTATCCGTTACGGCAATTTCCAAATACATCTCCCAGTCCTGTACCGTTACGTGAATATCACCGCCTTCCGGTGTATATTTTACTGCATTATCTAAAAGATTAAACAATGCCTCCGAAGTCCAGCGGCTGTCATGTGAAACTGTTAAATTTTCAGGACAGTCTACAGATAAATGAAGATGTTTTCTTTCCATAGGAGCAAGAACCCCATTGATCGCATCGACAAGTGTATCCGCAATAACTGTTTCTTTCTTTTCCAGGGTAATCACACCCGTCTCTAATCGTGATGTTTTCACCATTCCCTGAATCAAAAAATCCAGTTTATCTAACTGACTGGCAGTAGCATGTAAAAATTCCTCACGTGTCTCTTCAGAAATATTTCTGGCCAGCATCGTGTCATTGAGCATTTTTAGATTTGCTATCGGTGTTTTGGTCTGATGAGAAATATCCGATACCAAAGACTGTAATTCTGCTTTTTCTTCTTCTACTTTATGCCGGGTTTCCTGCATCACATGATATAGTCTTTCCAGACGATGGCTGATGCGTGCTAACAGCGTTTCCGCTTCATAATTTATTTGCGGCCGAACGGTACTATCCATCATTTCATCTAATGTCCGGCATAGCCCATCTGTAAATACCGATAGTTTCTTTTGAAAATAATGCAAAAAGATTACACCCCAGAAAAATAGAAGAATCATTACACTGAAACCACCAAGTATCACCCTTATATCTTTTGTGAAAACATAAAGGAGGAACAACAAAAGAATCGTGGTCAGAGAAGCGCCTTCCACGATCAGCCGCACAAAAGTTCTGGTTGATAAATTCTGTAATTTCATCGTGATTCACCGCCTATCCATTGATACCCCATTCCGTAAGCAGTTTTAATATATTTTCGCTCATCTGTTTCAATCTTTTTGCGGATGCGGCTGATGATCGTTGTAAGCGTATGCTCATCGATAAAATCCCCATCAATATCCCACAATTTCTCAATCAGTTGCCGCTTCGTTAATATAATGTGCGGATTTTTTACAAATAAAAATAAGGTACGGTATTCTTTTGGTGTAAACTCTATCACCTTTCCCTCCAAAACTGCACTCTGCTCGGAGAAGTCAATTTTCAAAACTTCATCCTCAAATACGTCATGCTTTGGTGTCCGCAATTCCATATTTGCAAAAACAGCGGCTACCTTTTTGCAGAGAACCATCACTGAAAATGGTTTTGTAATATAATCTGTGCATCCGGCTTCATAGCCTTTCAGCATATCGCCTTCTTTATCATTTGCTGTGATAAACATAATATAGGTATGCTGCCCTCTTCCTCTGATTTCATCACATAAATGCAGACCGTTTCCATCCGGCAGATTAATATCCAACAGAGCAATATCAAATTCACTCTTTTTCAATCGTTCTACTGCATCCAGAAAACTGTATGCAGAAGTTACTTCATAACCATCCGCGGTAAGATTATAAGCCAGCGTTTTATTTAATACTTTGTCATCTTCTACAATTAAAATTTTCCTCAATCCAGATTCTTCCTTTCCCATCTTCTAAACTTGTCGCTATTTTAAACCTCAAATGTTGCAGAAATGTCCTAAATATCGTTTTTCTGATGTTCGTCATTCAAAAGCATAGATTGATTATATCCTATTTTCTTTCAGGAAAAAATGTTTTCCACAAAAAAATGCTTTTGCCGAAATATTCCACACTTTTCAGCAAAAGCATTTTTCTCTTATTCCATAGCCCGCATTTGTTCAATCAAGGATTGTTTTTTCTGTCTGCGGATTGTCCAAACGGATAAAATAAGCTCTACTGTCACAAGTACTACTACATATACTCCCATTTGCAACCAAGGAAATTCGTAAGGAAGAATTTGTCCAGCGTAAGCAATGATGCTGAATTTCCTCCATACCAGAAGAGTAATCGGCAGTCCAATGGCAAGCATAAGCAAAATACTGCTAACCACATATCCCATTCCTTCCCATACCGTCATTTGCGCTAATTGTTTCGGCGCTAACCCAATCGAGCGCAACACGCTATTTTCTTGTCTGCGCGAATATTGATTGGAAAGTGTGATATTGATAAGGTTGATCACACCAAACAAAAAGATAAACCATGAAATCACCTGCATTACACCATATGCTACATCCATATACCCATAACTATCTACCTTATCCTCAAAGGTATCTAAACCAATATCGGTATGCGAAACAATAAGATTCTCCAAAGCCTTTCCCACTTTTTCGGATTTCTCCGGATCGCAGACAATGTCCCAGGAGTAATCAAAATTAGTTACATCTGGTATTAATTCCTGAAACAGTTCTTCCGACAAAAACATCATTGGTCCATCCACTCCGATTGGACCATGTCCACTGGCAAAATCAGTTTTTTTCCCATCAAAAAATCCTGATATGGTTACAGGAATTGTTTTCTCTCCCAATGAAAGTTCTATGGTTTCCCCCAATTTCTCTTTCCCATCAAAATCACGATAATCGTCTTTCAATAAAATACTATTGTCGCCCGGCATACTTCCTTCTACAACAGCTTGTGCCAGAAGTTCCTTATTTTCGTTAGTAATCATATCGCAAGTACCGCGAGCAGTAAGCCCGTGGAAAGTGGCTTCATAACCTGCAGATTTCCTTGTAACCAGAATCTCTTCCACTCCATCAATCCCCAGGATTTCCTGTTTTAATTCTTCATTCAATGGATTTCCTTGTTTGAGAATATCAATATGTTCCTTATCCGAATCCATATAAATCTTATAGTCCCCATTTTTGAAATGCTGTCTTGCCATTTTTTCCGGGGATTGCAGAAGCAACAAAGAACTAACAGCCAAAAGCAGAATCCCGCCCAAACTTAGCGAAAACACAATACTGACTGTTTTCTTCCAATCCCTGCGAAAGTTCAGCATTCCGAGAGAACAAGGGCTAATCTTTTTTCTCTTCGCCCGATTTTTTATCTTCTTTTGAAGGGAAGTAAAACGAACTGCTTCAACTGGTGAGATATCTGCGGCTAATTTCACAGGTTTTCGGATAGACAGACAAATCATGGTCCAGCAGATCAATACTGTACATCCAATCACTAAAAGATAGCCTGAAAGAGAAAAACCTTTGGGAAATAACAAAAGTGTCACTCCTAAACCAAGTAAAATCCCGATAGACATGCCTTTCCATCCCAAAGAGTGTCCCTCTTTTTTTACAATACGCATAATCTGCTTTTTGGTAGCACCAACAGTCCGGAGCTGACCATAGCTTTTTATTTTATCAATAATGGAAATACGGAAAATACTTTGAATTACAACACAGCCACCTACCAAAACAATACCTGCAAAAGCCATAAGCAGCAAAACATTCTCCATGGAAATGTCTCCGTCAATATAACGGAAATAAGCATCATGAAAACCGACTCCAGGTATCTGCAACTCCTCTTTAATCTTCTGAACGTAAGATTTGATAAGTTCTCCGTCTAACTGATTTACATGATTCAGATGTACATAGGCAAAGTATCCGTCAGGTTCATACTTCGTACACTGCTCCAGCATTTCTTTGGAGATAAGAAAAGAGTAAATATTTTGTTTTTCTTGCCCTGTTGTATCTAAAATACCTGAAATAGTATACTCACCCGAAAAACTTTCCGTATCCAAGGTAACTGAATCACCGATATGACAGTCTGGGAAAAATTTTGAAAGCCATTCTTTACTTACTACAATTTCATTTTTCTCTTCCGGTAAATCTCCATCTGCCAAATTCATTTGGGAACGTGCCATATACATGGTTTCTTTATCAGCATAAACAAAGAAGCCCTTAAATCCTTGTGTAGAAACTTCCTCCCCGTACATATAGTATTCTCCCACACGTGCAAATTCCGGCACTTCTCTTAACTCTTCTATATGCGTTTCATCTACCTGTACATAAGTTGCTTCATAAGTATCTATCACTTTCTTCTTTTCTGTTTGCATCAGTGAAACTCCAGCCAAACCGGAAAGACTGATTAAAAAAGCAGCTAAAACTACTGATATTATTACCATGACATTTCTTCGTTTTTCGCTTTTTAAATTCCTCTTCGCCAGATTCTTGACAATTCCATTTGTATTATTTTCAAAAGGCCAAGTCATAGCCTGCCACCTCCTTATTCCACGATCCTACCATCCTCAATACGGACAATCCGATCCGCAAGTCGGGCGATCTCATTGTTATGTGTAATCATTACAACCGTCTGGTGAAACTCATAACTGGTCCGTTTGATCAATCCCATAACATCTGCACTGGTTTTCGAATCGAGGTTACCTGTAGGTTCATCGGCCAGCACAATGGCAGGTTTCGCAACCAGAGCCCTTGCAATCGCAACTCTCTGCTGCTGTCCTCCAGAGAGATTATTCGGCATATTCTTTAGTTTATCTTCCAGAGCCAGCATATGAACTACTTCATCCATAAATCCCTGATCTACCGTATCTCCATCCAGT
>UMCO01076380.1_pt1 | contig 13018 bp, 7 predicted proteins | sample 1964251 | NCBI WGS metagenome assembly UMCO01 (sample SAMEA4835970, study PRJEB28245) | human gut metagenome | biome: gut microbiome; material: fecal sample | place: Denmark | collected 2008
TTCACAATTTGTTCATTGACAACTATACGGTATTGTGGTATACTATATACAGACAAAGGGAAAGAGAGCAAAGACAGAAACCCGGAGTCAAAACATTAGGTTGTAGGATATACAACCAGTAGTTGTAGTATACCTATGTACAATTTGTATAGTCCAGTCAACTGGACGGAAAGGAAAACACCATGGAAAAGACCAACAAACTGACCGCGAACCAAAAAGAAATCATTATGCAGAATCCCAAAGTGCAGGCGTTCGACGGCGCTGTCTCTCGCCTGGAAAACGTGGGACGCCTCGCAGGTGTACAAATGGCGTGCCTGGTTTACACTGCCGACCACGACGGCACATCCGCCGCTATGGGCTTAGCAAGTGCCGCGGATTACCTTCAGCAGGTGCGCAAGTACAGCAAGTCGCAGGCCATGAACCTTCAGCGCGTGGGTAAGTTCCTCAAAGGTAACGCCGACCTTGCGCTAGACAGCAATGGTAACGCAATCAGCCTTTCTGCGATGGTGCAGTTGCTTGAATCCTGCGAGAGCGAGACGCAGGCACGCAAGTTCATAGCGGACGGGACGGTCAACGCTCTTACGCCCGTTAAAAAGCTCAAAAAGCAGATTGACAAGCTCAACGGCAAAGAGATTGTCACCGACGCTGAATCTAAAGAGGTTGACAGCGAGAACGGCGGCGACGGCGCAAAGACTACCGCGGACACGGCGGACAAGTTCCCGCCGGACGTATACACGATTGACGTGGCAGTCATTGCACCGGATGGGAACGGCGGCAACGTGACGGTAAAGTCGGAAAATCTCAAATGCAAGCTGTGCATGGTACATACCCGTATTGAAAAAATGTTGCCATTGGCAACAGCACCGGGCGCAAAGGTCGTTTTGACCGTTACGCCGCGCAAGTAACCTAATAAGACCGGCCCAAACGGGCCGGTCCCTTTTGACAAAAAGCAGGCGATAAAATGAAAAGTTTATTCGATTCTGTATTAGAAACTGCCTCATTGTTTAAAAACTGTGATGGCTATTCGCAAAGTCTAATATTAAGAGAGGAGTGTGCAGAACTCATTGTAGCCCTGTCGCATTTTGAAAGAAAGAGAGAGGGGGCCTCTAATGAGATATTAGAGGAGTTATCACATGTTCTTATATCCTGCGTTGCATTTATAATTTGTGCAAATATTCCGGTGGGGGGACTTATCGCAGAAGTAAATAAAAAATACAATAAGTATTATTTTGAAAGCTAGACAAATGGCCAATGAGAACTACTGAATATGACCGGCCAACATGAGCCGGCCATATTTTGACCATAACATATGCAGATTTGTTCATATGAACAGGTATAAGTCCATTTGTCTGGACTGTTAGCACTCTATAGCTCAAACTGCTAACAGTCAACTGGCACTCGAATCAAACGACTGCCAGTATCCAGTATTTTCCAGTTTTAGCATAAACTGGATTTACAACCATAGGTTGTTGACCTACAACCATAGGTTGTCAACAACTTTTGGGAGTATCTCTGTCTGGATACTACCGCGCATTTATGGATGCAGTGAGTGTCGCGGCAAGTCCAGTCGTCTGGACCGGTTCCAGAAAAAATACCCGCCTGACACTTTAACCCGCTTGAGGTAGATTTTCATGAAAGATAAATTTCGTTGGTTCCAGTTTGAAGTCGTTCCCTATCTCGCTTTGCCCTTCGGCATCGCGGCCTTCTACTTGGCGGCGGTGATTGCCCCATGATTCCTAGCGCGAAGTACTGCAACTACAAGTGTATCTGCTGGAAATGTGAGGAGCAGTTAAAGCACGTTTACTGCTGTAATCTCACGCACCATGATTTGGATTGTCCCGAAACGGTGACGAAACAGTCATGTCCCGATTTCACTCCGATTCATGTCCAGGCGTATGGACTGAATAAATAAACCGGCCTGACGGCCACACAGAAAGGAAATAATATTATGTTCGACTTCCGTAAAGCTGCTCTCGATTCCACCCTGCTGTCCACCCTTCAGAATGACCGCGAAAAGATATCCACCCACGACCTCATCCAGCAGTTCCCCGACGGCATCACCGTCAATGCGTTCGACTTCGCCACCATCGACGACAAGTCTTTTGCCGTCGTGACGTTCAACGAGGACGATACCAAATACTACAATGGCGGCACCGTTCTCTCCAAGATGTGCGTGGCATGGGCGGCTGGGTTCGCGGGCGACCCCGAAGCGGCGTCTACCGCTCTGGCAAAGGCTGGCGGCGTCAAGCTGAAGTTCACCGAAGCCAAGACCAAGAATGGCAACAACGTTACCACCATCACCGTCGTCTGATTCTGAAAGTGAGGTGACTAAGGGAGTCCAGTCGACTGGACTCCCTTTTATTTTATGGATTATAAAAAGATTTCCAAAATCTGTGCTGAAGCCCGTAAAGACCGGGGGGTTTCGCAGTATTACGTAGCGGATTGTCTATCTACTACACAGCAGAATATTTCCAATTTTGAGTGTGGGCGTAATTTTTCGTCTCGGATACTTTTATTTTACGTTTCGGAGATTCTCAAAAGTGACGACCTGGATAAAATAAAGGGGGTAGTTCGTAATGGCAAAAATAACAACGGAAGAAATTCTTCATATGGGGGTTCAGAAGCTCCGCCGTCTGCCCGAGAAGGAAGCCAGAAAGTACCTGTCGCAGGTTTTTTCAGCGGCAAATAAAAGAATTAAATCCCTCTCCAGATTAAAGTATACCCCTACTGCACTTAAACATGTCCAGTCGTCTGGAATTACTAAGTTCGGCTTGAAGGGAAAAACAAATGCTGAACTGTGGAACCAATATGCGGTGGCGCAAGACCTGTGGGCGCAAAAATCTGGAACATTAAAAGGAGCATTGGAAGTAGAAAAGAATATTTTTAGGATTATGGCCATAAATGCGACATTTAATCCAATGCAACAAGGAATGTTCTGGGACATTTATTCAAAGGTAGAAAACGGTGAAATTCCGGGTTCGTCAATTTTTATGAAGCAAATTTACGGAAGTGATAATATGCAAAATTTTATCGCCGAAGAAATTGTTGCGGGTAAAACAGCAGATGAAATTCTCCAACGTATTACAAATATGATTGAGAGGCAGGAACCTGTGAATGAACCAGACGACTTTTGGTCTTTCGGACAGAATTAGGTCTAATGACGAGTTTCTGTCCGAAATCGAACGGCAAGTGTGTTTCTACGACCTAATAGGAACAAATAAGAAAATTAAATATTTTAATGTTCCCGCGTCGTTTGATATTGAAACGTCGTCTGTCCAGTCGTCTGGACTAAAAATGTCGCTCACTTACGAATGGTCTTTCGGTATAAATGGGATAGTAACCGTTGGAAGAACGTGGGAAGAATACGAGGAGTTGATTAGAAATGTAGAAAACTTATTTGGAACATCTGAAAATGTTCGTCTAATTGTGTATGTACACAACTTGTCATATGAATTTCAGTTCATGCGAAAAATCTTTGAATGGGATAAGGTATTCTCGTTAGATGTTCGTAAACCAGTATATGCTATAACAAAAACAGGAATAGAGTACCGCTGTTCCTATAAGTTATCTGGCTACAACTTGGAAACTGTAGGTAAAAACTTACAAAAGTACAAAGTTGAGAAAATGTCTGGCGATTTGGATTATTCCAAAGTACGGCACAGCAAAACTCCGCTAACAGAAAAAGAATGGCAATATTGTGTTCATGATGTTCTTGTTGTAATGGCGTACATTCAAGAGAAAATTGAATCTGACGGCGATATTACGAAAATACCTCTGACCAAAACTGGGTATGTTCGTAATTATTGCCGTAATAACTGTTTTTATTTGTATAAGTCGCACAAACGTGGTGGATGGAAATATAAGCAGTATCGCCAACTTATGCGGAATTTGACTCTAACACCAGATGAATACAACCAGCTAAAACGAGCGTTTCAAGGTGGATTTACTCACGCCAACGCAGTGTATTCTGGAAGAATCCTTGAAAATGTAGGTTCGTTTGATTTTACATCATCTTACCCGTATGTTATGATTTCAGAAAAGTATCCCATGGGTCGTGGGGAACATATTCAAATAACATCCTCAGAACAATTTGAAAGGTGTTTAAAAAACTACTGTTGTATGTTTGATGTTGAATTTAAAAACATTGAATCTATAACCTACATCGAACACCCGATTTCACTGTCCAAATGTCAAGTAGCAATTAACCGTGTTGTCGATAATGGTCGTGTAGTATCGGCTGACCTTTTACGCACAACTATTACAAATTTGGATTGGGATGTTTATAAGCATTTTTATCATTGGGAAGATGCTAAAATAGGAAACTTCGTTCGCTATCCTAAAGGATATTTACCGACTGACTTTGTTAAATCCATTCTGAAATTGTATCAGGATAAAACTACACTTAAAGGCGTGGAAGGAAAGGAAGTGGAATATCTAGGCTCTAAGGAAATGGTAAATGCAGCGTATGGTATGACCGTAACCGACATTTGTCGTGACGAGATTATCTACGATGATTCCAGTCAACTGGACTGGGAAAAGCAAAAGCCAAACATTGAAGAAGCAATCGAAAAGTACAACAAATCAGCCCGTCGATTCCTGTTCTATCCTTGGGGTGTATGGGTAACTGCTTACGCTAGACGAAATCTTTTTAGTGGGATTTATGCCGTCGGAGAGGATTATGTGTATTCTGATACCGACAGTATCAAAGTCCTGCACCCAGAAAATCATATGGATTACATCGAGGAGTACAACAAAATCGTCATTCGTAAACTCGATGCCGCAATGGAGTTCCACAAATTGCCAAAGTCGTCATACAAACCGAAAACCATCAAAGGTGTTGAAAAAGTTCTAGGTGTATGGGATAATGAGGGTGTTTACTCTCGTTTTAAAACAATAGGTGCAAAACGGTACTTGGTAGAAAAAGACGGCAAAATTAACCTTACAACATCCGGTGTCAATAAACGTACTGCAATGCCATACCTGTTGAAAAAATATGGTGATAATATATTTGACGCTTTTGCAGAGGGTCTATATATTCCACCCGGGTACACAGGTAAAAATACGCTTACCTATATTGATGATGAACAACACGGGTTAGTAACAGATTATCTAGGTGAAACTGCCGAGTTCTATACACCGTCAGGCATACACATGGAACCAACAGACTACACTTTCTCAATGTCCGCAGAGTATATCAAGTATCTATTGGGGGTGCAAACCTATGAAAAGTGACGCGGTCCAGACGTCTGGACAAAAAAAGAAAACAAAATATTACCGATTGAAGAACATTCTCCAGAAGAACGCCACTTATAATGTGATGTTCGGAGAGCGTTCCAATGGTAAGACCTACGCAGTACAAGAATACTGCATCAAAGAATATATAGCAGGTAGAGGACAAACAGCATGGATTCGCCGTTGGCAAGATGACTTCAAAGGAAAACGCGCCAAAACAATGTGGGATGGTTGCGTAAACAATGGCGAGCTGGAGAACTGGACAGGTGGTCAGTTCGACCACATCAACTACAAAGGGGGTGCATGGTATCTGGCAAAGTTCGATGAAACGTTGAACAAGGACGTTGAGTCTATAACCCCCTTTGCATATTCGTTTGCTATCAGCGCTATGGAGCATGACAAGTCAACTAACTATGATGGCATTATAAATGCCGTACTTGATGAATTCTTGACTCGCAGTTACTATCTTCCAAACGAATTTGTGCTGTTCATGAACGTTTTGTCAACTATTATCCGTGACCGCGACAATGTCAAGATTTTCATGATGGGTAACACCGTCAACCAGTATTGCCCGTACTTCGCAGAAATGGGCCTGACTCATATCAAAGAAATGAAGAAGGGTGACATTGACGTTTATGAGTACGGTGAAAGTGGATTGACCGTTGCGGTTGAGTACACCGACTCGCCTAACAAAGAAGGCAAAAAATCTGATAAGTATTTTGCCTTTAATAACCCCAAACTTTCTATGATTACAGGCGGTGCGTGGGAAATTGCAATCTATCCGCATTGCCCATGCAAATATAAACCGCGTGACGTGTTGTACACATACTTTATAATCTTTGACCGCGAAACGTTGCAATGTGAAATCATCTTCACTAAAGATGAACGTGACAATGATGTGTTATTCACGTTCATTCATCGTAAGACCAGCGAGTTGAAAGACCCTGACCATGAGCTGATTTACAGCCCGGAATATTCACCGTTACCTAATCGTCGTCGTAAGATTACAAAACCAACAGACGAAAGGGAACGTAAAATTGCATCGTTTTTTGGTAAGGATAAGGTGTTCTATCAGGATAACACCGTAGGTGAAATCGTCCGCAACTATATCATGTGGTGTCAGAAAGGAGAGTGAGTCCAGATGACTGGACTGGAGAAACTCTATAATATAGTTCTCAAGGAGCAAAATGTTCTTAACCATTCCATATATGCTTACCGATTTATCCTGACTAACGATATGTTAGACACAAAGAAATAACAATAGCCCCAGTCCAGACGTCTGGACTGGGGCTATTGTTATTTCTTTGTGTCTAACATATCGTTAGTCAGGATAAATCGGTAAGCATATATGGAATGGTTAAGAACATTTTGCTCCTTGAGAACTATATTATAGAGTTTCTCCAGTCCAGTCATCTGGACTCACTCTCCTTTCTGACACCACATGATATAGTTGCGGACGATTTCACCTACGGTGTTATCCTGATAGAACACCTTATCCTTACCAAAAAACGATGCAATTTTACGTTCCCTTTCGTCTGTTGGTTTTGTAATCTTACGACGACGATTAGGTAACGGTGAATATTCCGGGCTGTAAATCAGCTCATGGTCAGGGTCTTTCAACTCGCTGGTCTTACGATGAATGAACGTGAATAACACATCATTGTCACGTTCATCTTTAGTGAAGATGATTTCACATTGCAACGTTTCGCGGTCAAAGATTATAAAGTATGTGTACAACACGTCACGCGGTTTATATTTGCATGGGCAATGCGGATAGATTGCAATTTCCCACGCACCGCCTGTAATCATAGAAAGTTTGGGGTTATTAAAGGCAAAATACTTATCAGATTTTTTGCCTTCTTTGTTAGGCGAGTCGGTGTACTCAACCGCAACGGTCAATCCACTTTCACCGTACTCATAAACGTCAATGTCACCCTTCTTCATTTCTTTGATATGAGTCAGGCCCATTTCTGCGAAGTACGGGCAATACTGGTTGACGGTGTTACCCATCATGAAAATCTTGACATTGTCGCGGTCACGGATAATAGTTGACAAAACGTTCATGAACAGCACAAATTCGTTTGGAAGATAGTAACTGCGAGTCAAGAATTCATCAAGTACGGCATTTATAATGCCATCATAGTTAGTTGACTTGTCATGCTCCATAGCGCTGATAGCAAACGAATATGCAAAGGGGGTTATAGACTCAACGTCCTTGTTCAACGTTTCATCGAACTTTGCCAGATACCATGCACCCCCTTTGTAGTTGATGTGGTCGAACTGACCACCTGTCCAGTTCTCCAGCTCGCCATTGTTTACGCAACCATCCCACATTGTTTTGGCGCGTTTTCCTTTGAAGTCATCTTGCCAACGGCGAATCCATGCTGTTTGTCCTCTACCTGCTATATATTCTTTGATGCAGTATTCTTGTACTGCGTAGGTCTTACCATTGGAACGCTCTCCGAACATCACATTATAAGTGGCGTTCTTCTGGAGAATGTTCTTCAATCGGTAATATTTTGTTTTCTTTTTTTGTCCAGACGTCTGGACCGCGTCACTTTTCATAGGTTTGCACCCCCAATAGATACTTGATATACTCTGCGGACATTGAGAAAGTGTAGTCTGTTGGTTCCATGTGTATGCCTGACGGTGTATAGAACTCGGCAGTTTCACCTAGATAATCTGTTACTAACCCGTGTTGTTCATCATCAATATAGGTAAGCGTATTTTTACCTGTGTACCCGGGTGGAATATATAGACCCTCTGCAAAAGCGTCAAATATATTATCACCATATTTTTTCAACAGGTATGGCATTGCAGTACGTTTATTGACACCGGATGTTGTAAGGTTAATTTTGCCGTCTTTTTCTACCAAGTACCGTTTTGCACCTATTGTTTTAAAACGAGAGTAAACACCCTCATTATCCCATACACCTAGAACTTTTTCAACACCTTTGATGGTTTTCGGTTTGTATGACGACTTTGGCAATTTGTGGAACTCCATTGCGGCATCGAGTTTACGAATGACGATTTTGTTGTACTCCTCGATGTAATCCATATGATTTTCTGGGTGCAGGACTTTGATACTGTCGGTATCAGAATACACATAATCCTCTCCGACGGCATAAATCCCACTAAAAAGATTTCGTCTAGCGTAAGCAGTTACCCATACACCCCAAGGATAGAACAGGAATCGACGGGCTGATTTGTTGTACTTTTCGATTGCTTCTTCAATGTTTGGCTTTTGCTTTTCCCAGTCCAGTTGACTGGAATCATCGTAGATAATCTCGTCACGACAAATGTCGGTTACGGTCATACCATACGCTGCATTTACCATTTCCTTAGAGCCTAGATATTCCACTTCCTTTCCTTCCACGCCTTTAAGTGTAGTTTTATCCTGATACAATTTCAGAATGGATTTAACAAAGTCAGTCGGTAAATATCCTTTAGGATAGCGAACGAAGTTTCCTATTTTAGCATCTTCCCAATGATAAAAATGCTTATAAACATCCCAATCCAAATTTGTAATAGTTGTGCGTAAAAGGTCAGCCGATACTACACGACCATTATCGACAACACGGTTAATTGCTACTTGACATTTGGACAGTGAAATCGGGTGTTCGATGTAGGTTATAGATTCAATGTTTTTAAATTCAACATCAAACATACAACAGTAGTTTTTTAAACACCTTTCAAATTGTTCTGAGGATGTTATTTGAATATGTTCCCCACGACCCATGGGATACTTTTCTGAAATCATAACATACGGGTAAGATGATGTAAAATCAAACGAACCTACATTTTCAAGGATTCTTCCAGAATACACTGCGTTGGCGTGAGTAAATCCACCTTGAAACGCTCGTTTTAGCTGGTTGTATTCATCTGGTGTTAGAGTCAAATTCCGCATAAGTTGGCGATACTGCTTATATTTCCATCCACCACGTTTGTGCGACTTATACAAATAAAAACAGTTATTACGGCAATAATTACGAACATACCCAGTTTTGGTCAGAGGTATTTTCGTAATATCGCCGTCAGATTCAATTTTCTCTTGAATGTACGCCATTACAACAAGAACATCATGAACACAATATTGCCATTCTTTTTCTGTTAGCGGAGTTTTGCTGTGCCGTACTTTGGAATAATCCAAATCGCCAGACATTTTCTCAACTTTGTACTTTTGTAAGTTTTTACCTACAGTTTCCAAGTTGTAGCCAGATAACTTATAGGAACAGCGGTACTCTATTCCTGTTTTTGTTATAGCATATACTGGTTTACGAACATCTAACGAGAATACCTTATCCCATTCAAAGATTTTTCGCATGAACTGAAATTCATATGACAAGTTGTGTACATACACAATTAGACGAACATTTTCAGATGTTCCAAATAAGTTTTCTACATTTCTAATCAACTCCTCGTATTCTTCCCACGTTCTTCCAACGGTTACTATCCCATTTATACCGAAAGACCATTCGTAAGTGAGCGACATTTTTAGTCCAGACGACTGGACAGACGACGTTTCAATATCAAACGACGCGGGAACATTAAAATATTTAATTTTCTTATTTGTTCCTATTAGGTCGTAGAAACACACTTGCCGTTCGATTTCGGACAGAAACTCGTCATTAGACCTAATTCTGTCCGAAAGACCAAAAGTCGTCTGGTTCATTCACAGGTTCCTGCCTCTCAATCATATTTGTAATACGTTGGAGAATTTCATCTGCTGTTTTACCCGCAACAATTTCTTCGGCGATAAAATTTTGCATATTATCACTTCCGTAAATTTGCTTCATAAAAATTGACGAACCCGGAATTTCACCGTTTTCTACCTTTGAATAAATGTCCCAGAACATTCCTTGTTGCATTGGATTAAATGTCGCATTTATGGCCATAATCCTAAAAATATTCTTTTCTACTTCCAATGCTCCTTTTAATGTTCCAGATTTTTGCGCCCACAGGTCTTGCGCCACCGCATATTGGTTCCACAGTTCAGCATTTGTTTTTCCCTTCAAGCCGAACTTAGTAATTCCAGACGACTGGACATGTTTAAGTGCAGTAGGGGTATACTTTAATCTGGAGAGGGATTTAATTCTTTTATTTGCCGCTGAAAAAACCTGCGACAGGTACTTTCTGGCTTCCTTCTCGGGCAGACGGCGGAGCTTCTGAACCCCCATATGAAGAATTTCTTCCGTTGTTATTTTTGCCATTACGAACTACCCCCTTTATTTTATCCAGGTCGTCACTTTTGAGAATCTCCGAAACGTAAAATAAAAGTATCCGAGACGAAAAATTACGCCCACACTCAAAATTGGAAATATTCTGCTGTGTAGTAGATAGACAATCCGCTACGTAATACTGCGAAACCCCCCGGTCTTTACGGGCTTCAGCACAGATTTTGGAAATCTTTTTATAATCCATAAAATAAAAGGGAGTCCAGTCGACTGGACTCCCTTAGTCACCTCACTTTCAGAATCAGACGACGGTGATGGTGGTAACGTTGTTGCCATTCTTGGTCTTGGCTTCGGTGAACTTCAGCTTGACGCCGCCAGCCTTTGCCAGAGCGGTAGACGCCGCTTCGGGGTCGCCCGCGAACCCAGCCGCCCATGCCACGCACATCTTGGAGAGAACGGTGCCGCCATTGTAGTATTTGGTATCGTCCTCGTTGAACGTCACGACGGCAAAAGACTTGTCGTCGATGGTGGCGAAGTCGAACGCATTGACGGTGATGCCGTCGGGGAACTGCTGGATGAGGTCGTGGGTGGATATCTTTTCGCGGTCATTCTGAAGGGTGGACAGCAGGGTGGAATCGAGAGCAGCTTTACGGAAGTCGAACATAATATTATTTCCTTTCTGTGTGGCCGTCAGGCCGGTTTATTTATTCAGTCCATACGCCTGGACATGAATCGGAGTGAAATCGGGACATGACTGTTTCGTCACCGTTTCGGGACAATCCAAATCATGGTGCGTGAGATTACAGCAGTAAACGTGCTTTAACTGCTCCTCACATTTCCAGCAGATACACTTGTAGTTGCAGTACTTCGCGCTAGGAATCATGGGGCAATCACCGCCGCCAAGTAGAAGGCCGCGATGCCGAAGGGCAAAGCGAGATAGGGAACGACTTCAAACTGGAACCAACGAAATTTATCTTTCATGAAAATCTACCTCAAGCGGGTTAAAGTGTCAGGCGGGTATTTTTTCTGGAACCGGTCCAGACGACTGGACTTGCCGCGACACTCACTGCATCCATAAATGCGCGGTAGTATCCAGACAGAGATACTCCCAAAAGTTGTTGACAACCTATGGTTGTAGGTCAACAACCTATGGTTGTAAATCCAGTTTATGCTAAAACTGGAAAATACTGGATACTGGCAGTCGTTTGATTCGAGTGCCAGTTGACTGTTAGCAGTTTGAGCTATAGAGTGCTAACAGTCCAGACAAATGGACTTATACCTGTTCATATGAACAAATCTGCATATGTTATGGTCAAAATATGGCCGGCTCATGTTGGCCGGTCATATTCAGTAGTTCTCATTGGCCATTTGTCTAGCTTTCAAAATAATACTTATTGTATTTTTTATTTACTTCTGCGATAAGTCCCCCCACCGGAATATTTGCACAAATTATAAATGCAACGCAGGATATAAGAACATGTGATAACTCCTCTAATATCTCATTAGAGGCCCCCTCTCTCTTTCTTTCAAAATGCGACAGGGCTACAATGAGTTCTGCACACTCCTCTCTTAATATTAGACTTTGCGAATAGCCATCACAGTTTTTAAACAATGAGGCAGTTTCTAATACAGAATCGAATAAACTTTTCATTTTATCGCCTGCTTTTTGTCAAAAGGGACCGGCCCGTTTGGGCCGGTCTTATTAGGTTACTTGCGCGGCGTAACGGTCAAAACGACCTTTGCGCCCGGTGCTGTTGCCAATGGCAACATTTTTTCAATACGGGTATGTACCATGCACAGCTTGCATTTGAGATTTTCCGACTTTACCGTCACGTTGCCGCCGTTCCCATCCGGTGCAATGACTGCCACGTCAATCGTGTATACGTCCGGCGGGAACTTGTCCGCCGTGTCCGCGGTAGTCTTTGCGCCGTCGCCGCCGTTCTCGCTGTCAACCTCTTTAGATTCAGCGTCGGTGACAATCTCTTTGCCGTTGAGCTTGTCAATCTGCTTTTTGAGCTTTTTAACGGGCGTAAGAGCGTTGACCGTCCCGTCCGCTATGAACTTGCGTGCCTGCGTCTCGCTCTCGCAGGATTCAAGCAACTGCACCATCGCAGAAAGGCTGATTGCGTTACCATTGCTGTCTAGCGCAAGGTCGGCGTTACCTTTGAGGAACTTACCCACGCGCTGAAGGTTCATGGCCTGCGACTTGCTGTACTTGCGCACCTGCTGAAGGTAATCCGCGGCACTTGCTAAGCCCATAGCGGCGGATGTGCCGTCGTGGTCGGCAGTGTAAACCAGGCACGCCATTTGTACACCTGCGAGGCGTCCCACGTTTTCCAGGCGAGAGACAGCGCCGTCGAACGCCTGCACTTTGGGATTCTGCATAATGATTTCTTTTTGGTTCGCGGTCAGTTTGTTGGTCTTTTCCATGGTGTTTTCCTTTCCGTCCAGTTGACTGGACTATACAAATTGTACATAGGTATACTACAACTACTGGTTGTATATCCTACAACCTAATGTTTTGACTCCGGGTTTCTGTCTTTGCTCTCTTTCCCTTTGTCTGTATATAGTATACCACAATACCGTATAGTTGTCAATGAACAAATTGTGAA
>UMCO01111081.1_pt1 | contig 12957 bp, 32 predicted proteins | sample 1964251 | NCBI WGS metagenome assembly UMCO01 (sample SAMEA4835970, study PRJEB28245) | human gut metagenome | biome: gut microbiome; material: fecal sample | place: Denmark | collected 2008
TCTTTTAGGCACATGACTACATCATACTGGGATGCAGTTCGTAATATTTCATAATCACAATCTTTCCATTCGCCCCTTTTTGTGAGGTGAAGTGTAGGTGTTGATATAATTGTTACTGTTATCAATCGTTCCTGTTCATGACTATAGAATTGTGATGTTCCGATTTTTATAATTAATCCGGTGGATAATATAGCCTTTTGGAGTTTTCTTGTAACTGCTTTTAAGTTTGCCATATCATCACCTCGCAAAAAACTGCCACATATGGCATATAGTCATAGATATATACTATATTACCATATGTAACAGAAAAATTTGTCCCCACATTTTAATATTAATTGTAGTATTATATTTCTCTTAGTTTTCTTAACGTATCATAAAACATAGCCATTGCCTTGCGCTTGTATGCGTAGAAATCGTCTCGCTTTGCCGGTATGTATTTCGTCTTCATGATACGATCATAGGATTTGTTTGTTACAATGGATTCATACACCAGAAGTTCAATTCCTGGAGGGCAAGAACTTATGCAGCAGTGTAAAATATCATGTCGCTGCTCTGGCGTAGCTTTCTGGCATATATCCTTTAAACGGTTAATGTCTTCTGGATATACGCCAAAATCAACAAGTGACTTTTGCCTGGTTCGCATATCATCACCGCCTTTTTTATTGCTATTTACGCTTACCACCCACGCACGCCGCCCAGAGAAGAATACTGAATGCTCCGAACAGTGTACCTAATGCGAATGCTATTAAGATGTCAATCATTTGTATCACCTTCTCCCCAACCCCAACCACCAAATGCCTGCCCGCATTGCCAGCAGTATGTTATTCTTTTAGAATAATTGAAATTAATATGTGTCATCGCGCCGCACCTGCACTGTATGAATCCATCAGAAGGTTTGCTATAATCAAATCCGCATTCATCCACAGGCATTTTAGGGATCCGCTTTCCTAATGCTCTAATTGCCGTTTTTAGTGATTGATAGTATTTCTGAATTTCTCCTTTTTGATCTGCTGGATAATCATTTTTGATTAGATCGACACGGCTCTGCAAGAATTTAATTGCTTCTTTTTCATTCATTCTTCTTCATCCTTTCTACTTCTCTCGCCTGTTTCTTTTCAATCCACTTATTAATTTCATCATCAGAAATCATGTGCATTTGCTTCAACATTTCGATACAGATCAACACATCTGCAATTTCTTCTATCATGTTATCACGGTCGGTTCTTCCACGTTTTGCTTTACTGATTGCCTGGATAAGTTCGGCACATTCTTCCATGCAGACTGTACTTTGATTTTCTATGCCGTAGTGCTGAATGCTTTCGGCAATATTTTTTTTCATTAATGTTATGTTGCATCTTATTCACTCCAATCCAATCTCTGCCCGCATTTATTGCAATAATCAGCTCCACTGAACAGTGAGCTGTGGCATATAGGGCAATCTCCATAAGCACCAACTTTTGTTTTTTGTTCGTTCCCGAGGCCAATATAAATTTCTTTTAAGTTAGTAACTTTCTTTGGAATCTGCTTTTCTAATGCCTTTGCCCCAAAATCACACGACCATGCTTCTTTTAGATATTTTTTCTGCCATTCTTCTTTGATTTCTGAATCTCGCTTGTGTCTTTATCGTCATCCGAGATTGAAAAACACGCTTCAATTCCTTCGTCTAATTCATAACAGAATTGGTAATCAGAGCAAGCTTCTGGTGTATCAATCACTAATACTGATTTACTCATTTGATTCCTCCTGTAATAATTCTGGATTGTCGAAAATGTTTCCAATAACTTCAATTTCATCACAACATAGTAAATATTCAAAATTCGATCCGTAATTTTCTTCACCATTGGTCGCTTTAAAATCTAATTCAGAGTTATCCCAAACTATCTGATAAATATGTTCTTTCCCATCACAAACAAGCCAAACAACATCGTTCTCCCAGATCCTCTTCCCGTTCTTATCGCAAAGTCCCGTGAACTGGCAGAGGGTTTCTATATCAATTCTATCGGTATATACTGTAAACCGATCTGAATCCTTCCGATAAAAAATAATGTCCTTCCCCCCTATGTGATATTGATCTCTTAGGTAATATCCCTCAACCCATTCGCCATTATAATTTGCCTTTGCCTTAAAAAGAATTTCTCTCATTCAACTCCACCCTCCTTCACAATTTTGATTGCAAATTCAAACGCATCAATTTCACCCTCGAAATACTCTGATGTATATTTTTTCTGTAATGCAGCAGCTCTTGTCTTTCTTGCTTCCAACTGCTCAACAACCTTGTCCGCATCAAAAGCAGTTTTACTTTCTTCTACTGATAAAATCCATGCACATTTATCCATGTGATCAACGCATCTGTTCTTACCACAGTTTCCTTCACAAAATCGTTCTTTCAATTCGTCTGCATCTATTAAACGCATTTTTCAGTCCTCCTTATATGGTTCTGGTAGTGGTCGCCATGCTACAATATCTGTCCAATCAATTTTATTTTTACAATCTGTGCATTCTGCAAAAACCCACTCTTTTTTGGATGTCCAGTATGCCATCCAGCAAAATGTGCCGTCTGTAACTAAATAGCATTCCTCATAATTCCTTTTGATTTCTGGCAGTCTCTCACTGACTGGAATCCAACCATTTTCTTTCTCGTCCATTTCCAGATCATTCAAAAGAGTATTTACAATATCCAGCGCGCTCCCTGGAAGTCCATGCTTATACTGTGATTTCTTTTCTATCTCAGCTTTGTACTGCTCTAATCTGGTTCGTACTCTGCTCATATTTCCACCTCTACAAAATACTTTTCTAAAGTTTCTTTTGATATCTCAATCCATCTGTTAACATTTACTCCATCAAGATGGATATCTCCGTCGATAATTTTTCCATTTCCAACTTCATAAACTTCGCCTACCTCAATTTCCATGTATCCGTCAACGTAAAACCCATCATCATCGTATGTATCTAACGTGAATGCTTTCACGCATTTATACTTCATACTTCCACCTCACTATCCTCTGGAATCTGGAATATCATTTTTTTCATAAAATCTTTTCTAATAGTTTTTGCAATTAATGTATTATCTTTTCCCCTCTGAGATTCACTAGCCGATTTGCAGACATCAGGAAGAAGAATTTCATTTAATTTTGCATCTGCGTAGGCTTCCTGAATCATATCCAGTACTTTCATGGCTTTTTCTTTGGCGGAATATTTTCCTAAAATAAGATATCCTCCATTTCTCTGTGCATCCTGCAAACTCCAACATATAACATTCAACGAATCTGGGAGTTTTAGATTGACTACAATGTTTTCAAACTTTACTAGCGCTGTTTTATCCTGACTTCTGATTAACATTTTGTATCCTCCTAATATCTATCAAATTCAATGCTACTGTCTGAATAGAATCTGTACGCATCCGTTCTGATTTTCTTAACTTTACTCATGATAACTTCTTTCGCTTTACTGACGGCTTCCTCAAAATCTTCTGTTCCTAGATTGTAGTTGAAAATATCCAATGCACTACAGTTGAGAAACAGTGCATCTCCGCAACCAACGTATTTGTGGATAACGATTCCTAAAGAATTGTATTTCAAGGCGAAAACACTCCCGGTTTTGGGCTCTTCTTTGTACTTGGCATTACTTTTGAATTTCATTTTGTGTCCTCCTTCTTCAACATCGGAAACAGCCATCCTGTCTTTTCGTTCAATGCAATCCAATCAAAATTTAGCTCTGATAATTGATACTCTTTATTGCATCTTTCACAGGTGAATCCTTTCGTTTTACTGTATTGTCCTATAATTCCACCGCATCCACATCTACAGTGTTTATAATCCATTTCCATCCTCATTTACGCTCCAAATCTTCTGACCAATTCTTTATGCTCCAGTTTCCACCTTTGAATAACTTAATCTATACGCCCTCTGCTCTGTCGGATCCTCGCTGACAAGCAATCCGTTATCTAAAAGCAAATTAAAGTGCTTTCTGGCAGTAGCCATTGAAATGTCTAATCCATCTGCGATATTTCTTGTAGACGGCATATAGTGGTGCTTGCGGTAATATTTCAGGATAAAATGATATACCGCTTTATACATCTCCTGTCCCTCTTTGTGTTTGCGCTCTGTATTGTATTTTCCCATCAATAACACCTCGCTTAATCGTTAATACGGAATCTCAAATCAAGATTCAGTTCTTCTTTGATTGATCTTCTGTAATCCTCCCAGGTTGCCATATCATCCATCAGATAATCAGCTCCCCTGTCTATGCCATCCATGAATTTCTGGCAGCGTTTCTGTCCAAATCCGAAATCATCATGCAAAACGGCAATTCCAAGGATTACAAATGTATCAAGTGTCATTTCTTTGATCTTCTGTGCAGCTTTATCCAGGTCCTTACTGGCTAAAGAGGTATGCACTCCTGTAATGCCTCGGAATTTTATTTCCCTCTCCAGCGCTTCTATACCGCCATCTCTAACAATTCTGAGTGCCAGATCAAGGCCATCCTCCCTGCCTCGTTCATACTCTTTCATTTTGTTCATGGATTTATCCTCATTTCTCTCTGCTTGGAATCCAAGAGACTCTCTAAGGCATTTATGCAATCTTGGATAAACTTTTTATCATGTTTATCTGTGCAAATACCACTAATCTCACCAAGCCAAATTAATTTATCAGAAGCTTGCTTAGAATATTCATCCGTAATCTCTACTGAATAGAATTCTTTTATAGCTTTCCAGTATTCTGTTAGAAACTTTTGTATGATAGGAATATCTTTTGCTTCTACTTTCATCCTCCACCTCCCTTATATGTAACCTATTTGAAAAATCCGGTTTCATTTGGGTTACAAAAAAATCCAGTATTTATGCGGGTTTGCAGCGTTTGCAACCGTGTAACCGTGTAACTCACGCATTCCCTATATAGGAGAAAAAAATAATTTCATTCTCATATTTTTATTTTTCTATATATATATATACGTTCCGAAAAGTTACAAGGTTACTCGGTTACAAAATTAATCGAATACCGGATCCGATACCTGGAACAAACTCGCCTTTTTTTGCTCTTCCAGGTATCCATCAAGATCATTCACTACTTTCAAACAGCAAAACTTTTTTGGATTCCTGCTTTCTGACTCTCTTTTCAGGACGTTACCGTACTTATTGTTTGAAATAATAAGCCCCATTTTCATGCCCCATGACAGAAACGCCTTTTTTGAATATCCGCCATTTTTGCAGATGTTATTGAGCGCAGTTGGATAGAAATACACTAACCGGTTCATTTCTCCATCTTTTTCAATGGGATCTCCCCATTTTTCACAAGGTGCATCAACATCGAAACGCTGCTCATTCATAGAAATCATATCCACCAGGTACTCATAACAACGCTCATTAGGGGATACATCCGATACATCAGCAAGCGTGTTTTTTGCGTCTTGTATATCAATATACTGCATGTCCTTAAAAAGCATATCTGTGGCAATTCTATCCGCAGTAAGAACAATTGATAAGGAAAGTAGCTGCTTATCCGTTTTATCGTCTGATGCGATTTTTTTCAAAATCTCCTGCTGGATATTTTTGATCTTATCAACACTCATTTCTTCCAGCGCCGCCACAAAGTCTTTTCCAGCAAAACCATAGTTTTTCTTGAGAATATCAATGGTATCTTGCGGATTGTCGAACAGCTTATCGTGCGTGCATTCTACTTCAAGGATACGATTTACGGCACCGCCCTGGTTCACGTAGGACTGCAATGGATACTCACCGTTTGTGAGGATACACAACTTCCACACACTTTCTCTTGTTAACCCAAGTTCTTTGTTGGATCTGGTTTTTCCTTGACCAGAACAGAGATCATACACGATTCGCTCAAAGTTTTCCTCAATCTTCTTATCCTTCTGGCTTGTATCATCAAGAATAAGGGGAAGATTATTGAGCATGTCAGCTTTTACTTCCAGGCCCACATCTGAACTCTTGAAGTTACCTATATACTTGTTTTCGGCCGGATCCGCCCAGACCGAAGCGGCCAGCATGTGGGTAACAGACTTTCCGTTTCCAGTAAGGCCCCATAAGTCGGTAAAAAATGGAAGCGCATCCAGTGGCTTAATCAGAACACTGGCGAAAGACGCTGCCAACATAAATTTAATTTCGAATTTATCCTGCTGCCTGATCTTTTTTACATGCTCATACCAAGTTTCCCTATCTCCTTTTACCCGAATGGCTTCAAAAAGCTGCCTGAACTTTGCATCCCCATCGAATATGATTTCCTCGCTGTATGGCAGGAAACCGTCTCCAATCCATCCAAGCTTTCCGGATGAATATTGTATTTCTATGTACTCATCGTTCAGGTTTTCCACATCCGATAAGTACCTTACAAGGTGCTTGGCAGTTTCTGATGTTACAGCTATCCCGTTCTTGGATAGCCCTACAATCTTAGATGCAGTTGCCACGACATCTTTCGGAACAATAATCTCTTGCCATCTATTGTTACGTTTAAAGGCAATTTTTATCTGTTCTTCACCTGTCTGAATATTTTTCAGACGTTCAACCGGCAATATAGGGTGATAGCAGGCCCTAACATCTGTTATCCCAGTAGTAGAATTCCAAGTGCAAATTCCATCGTCTGCCGCGATCCAGTTTCCGCAGGCCATTCTATCATATGGACTATCTGTGAAGTTCGTATAGTGTTCTACAAGGCTGGCTTCTTTCGATTGTCTCCGGATATCTTCCTGTTCTTGCCTTTTTATATCTTTTTGCACTTTTTTGTATGCGTTTACCACGCTCGTAAACTCCGTTTTGCACCTCAATTCAGATGCTCGAAGAGCAAGGCTGGCCAACAGTTCAGCCCTGTAAATCTCATCCTCCTGATTGAACACCTCATCCAGCACTTCCCGAGACATGATGGATTTCGAATCCAACTTGTTCAAAGGAACCATCTATATCACCTCTTTTCTAATACGGTATATTATTCAACTCCCCGTGCAGGTACAGTGCTTTTTGAAGTGCATTCCATGCCTCACACCATCTGTCAGAAAGAGGACTCCATCGCTCAATTTCTGCCCGATAAAAGTCAATATCAGACAAGCATTCTTGCAGCTTGGCCTTTTGCTTCCATTCTTCCTTTTGCCTCATTTCTATCTGCTTCTGATGGTGATATATCGCCATTCTGGAAGAGAAATTTGGCTTTTGGTAAGTTCCTCCAAGTATGGTAAAAGCTGTCTTAAAATCGCAATTATCCATGTTCTGAACGAATGTAAATATGTCACCTGTTGCACCACAACCGAAACAATAATAGCTGTCTTTGTAGATTTTCATGGATGCAGTGCGATCCCCAGAATGAAAGCAACATTTGCAAAATCCAGAACGATTTACGCCAATTCCATATCTGCGAACAACATCCATCATGGAATATTTGCTTTTTATATCTTCAACATTCATATTTCCACAAATAACCTCCGGCACTTTTACGCTTTCCAGATGCAGCTTTAGTTATCGATGACGGATCGATTGAAAGAAAATTCGCTGCGTCAATAATCCCATCAAAAACAGTAATAGTATTTCCTCTTTTGTCTTTTTGACATATTTTCTTTTTACGTTGCTTTGATCTTCGCAAAATGCAGGTTCCGTAATTTGTATTATACGAATATGTGCACCACTCCAAATTTGTAGAAACATTATTTAATCCGTTTTCGTCTTTGTGGTTAATTATGGGATAATTAAAAGGGTTTGGAACAAAGGCTTCGGCAACTAATCTATGGACATAAAACTTTTTTCTGACTTTGTTTTTATATAAGTACACATAGAAATGTCCGAAATTTTTATATTGTTTCAGTTCGTACCCATCAGAAATAATTTTTCCATAATTACTGACCAAATAATTGTTGTATCCGTTTATTTTTCTAAATTCTTCTATCATTTGACAAAATCTCCAAAATTCTTTTGCCAGTGTCTTTCTTGTCACAAAACAGAAATTCAACATCATACTTGCGTTGCATCGTGCAAAGAATCTTATATAAGACATCTCCATGCATAACTTTCTGCTTCTGCTCTACCCAGATGCCATTCTTTTTAACTCTTTTCTTTGCTCGGGGATTCTCCCACCAGAGAACATCATCCAGTTTTTCAATTCCTTTTCCGTGTTCACACAGGAACACAAGTTTTATTCCTGCTTCATTTGCCCGGATAATCTCGGCACGGAATCTTTCATGCTGCTGACATACATTACCGCATAATTCAGAAAGATTTTGCTTTCTGTCAACAACTAACCTTGGATTGTCATAGTTCATATAATCACCGACGTAGAGCTTTGACACGAACCACTTTTCTCCCGCTGCATCAAATGCTTTCTTAATGCCATCAATAACTTTTTGATGTTCTCTACTGTCAATTTGTATCATGCGAACGGCATCTCCTCGTCAATTCCATCTGGAATATTCATAAATTCGTCCGGGTCTGTTTCTGGATGTGGTGTCTCTGGCTTCTGCTGGCTCTGATTAGAACCTTTACTTTCACCAAACTCAATCTCTTCCACAACAATGTCTGTTGTGTATACCTTCTGTCCATCACGATTAGTGTAACTGCCGGTCTGGATTCTTCCAGATAAATCCGTTTTCATTCCTTTAGAAAAATATTTTTCGATAAATTCTGCCGACCTTCCAAAAGCAATACAATTCAAGAAATCTGCTTTCTGATCGGAGCCCTCTTTCACAAATCTTCTGTTTACCGCAATAGAAAATCTTGCGATAGACGTTCCATCATTTGTATATTTGATTTCCGGATCACGTGTAAATCTTCCGGTAAGGATTACTTTGTTCATGCTGTTACTCCTTTTCTGTATGCTGTTTGTCATAGTCAATTAACATCTTCAGACATTTCTGCCCCTTTTCCTTAGTAAGAGACTTAATATCGCTTACCTTAAATCGAGTCTTGATCTGCTCCAAAAGCTTAGCTTCCGGGTACTTATCAATGATATTTTTAATTGACATAGTAGTCTCGGAACTAATCATGTCGGTTTCTTTTGTCGATTCCGCTTTCCTGCCGGACGTTTTTTCTTTCTCTCCTGTATTAGTAGAATCACTATCTTTGTTATCATCAATGCAGAACAGACCGTTCAAAGCGTACTTTCTGGCATAAGATGAAGCTGCACCTGTCACCTGTGAAGAATCCATACCTTTCTTAGACTCTTCTTCCCTTGCATAAGCAACAGTTGTAATCTCTCCAGTATCTTCACAGTCGTTCAGATGGGCTTCTGCTCTGACATATATTCTGTCTCCAACAACTTCCATCCGATCTGTGACACTTAACACAGTCTTTGTTTCTGCCAGAAGCGGTTTTACAGCCTCCAGAATATCCTCACAGCTCCTGTATTTGTATTTCCCGAAGGAATTGTACTGTCCTTTAGGGGCTTTCAGCTTTGACTGAATAATACCTAACTTCTCATATATATTCACTTCTATTCCTCCTTGTCATAAACCACATGTTTGCTTCCCTCAACGATCAGCAAACTTGCGATATCTTTCATTGATATGGTTGATTCGTTATAAATTTCAACCAGTGCGTTGTATGCTTCTGGCGAAACTTTCACAACCGGGTTATCCTTATCGGTTGCCGGCTGCTTCTTCCTTGCCGGAATACGGATTTCAAATTCACTCACTAATACTTTCCTCCTTATATGATTTCTGAGCCGTTAAAAGCCCATTTAGAGCCTGTACGTAGCTCGCCAATGTTCTCGCCTTGTATGATTCCTCTATCGGATTATCCGGCACAATAGCAAGCTGAGTGTCAATCAATCTAATAATTTCATTAATGCGCTCTTCCATGTTTACACCGCCTCAAAAAAGCAATACACATTGTCGGATCCATCCCCTCTCGCTGGATTTTTTTTGCCATTCGTAAACGTTCCGCCAGCGCAGTGATATTCGAGGTGATTCAGATACATGTCCGGATTTTCCCAATCAAGAATGTACGCTTTCCGCCTGTTCAGCTCCCCCAGAAGTTCGTTCGCCGTTGTTATCAGTTCCATTGTCGGCAGGAGCTTCAACTCCATCTGATTCAGCATTTAACGGACACCTCCCATCTATCAGAAGTTCCAGCAAGAAATTTTTGATTATTCTGAGACTTTCGTGACTTGCATTCTCATAAAATGGGTTAAAAGATACGCTTTGGTATAAATCCCACTTAAATTCGCTGTCGGGAAGACTAACATCTTCTTTCCTTTTGAGTCCACATACGATCATGCCATAAATTGAATAGCTGAATGTGGCACTTGCTGTCGGAACTTCATTTGCAACTCTTTTACAGAGTTCGTAAATTTCGTCAATCTCTTTTTCAAACATTTCTGTTTTCCTTTCTTAAAGCAGTGCTAAATACGTAAACAGTGCAAATACAATACATGCTAGGATCTGCTGCAAGCTCTTTTCCCACATCCACACCGGAAGAAAAGTAAGCAGAACCCCAATAATTGCACTGACTACGATATCCTTTCTGTTCTGTCTGGGTGATTTCATTCTTTTCCCTCCAAAAAGAAAAAGATTACAGACTGTAAGCAATATACCAAAAGATATTAGTAAGGATTAACAGCGCGGCAGTCAAAAGCCATGCACTGAACCACTTCTTAGTCTCTCTCTTTGCTTTTTTTACGATTTCGGTAGCCAGCATTGTTTCCAAATCGTTCCATGTAATCTTTTCGTTGTTTGTTACATTTTTTTTATTTTCCATGTTATTTTCCTCTCGCTTAATATTGACTTTTTAGCGGATAGAGGATTATAATTTACCTGTATCCACTAAGGTTGGTTTAGTGGCTTACTGCTCCGGGGTGGAGGTTGCGACTCCCTCCGGGGCGCTTATGCCAAATTTGCTTCTTTTCTTCTGTAGTAGTCCAAGATAATTCTTGAGCATTCATCGACAATCCTTTGATTGTCTTCCGGTGTATTATCCTTGCAGTAATCATCATGTATTCTGATTACCCCAGACCCCATTTTGATTGTTTTGATTACTGCCATTCCAATCTCTCCCTTCTACGATAGATTATGATGTTTCTGCTATTTTGCTTCTTCTGCAAAAAAAATGTTTCTCTATCAAATCCTCCTTATATTGGCTTTTTATTTGATTTCTACATTTGGAATAATTCTTTCCGGATAGAAAACTAATTCATAGTGATATTTGTCTACTGTGTTCGGCTCTGTTTGCTCCATTACATAACATGTCCAGTCGTTCAAGTAGATGTAATCCTTGAAGTATGTATCCTCACCTGTCTTGACAGTCATTACAAGCTCATTGCTACTGTTATTGCTAAGAGACATATACCCCTCTGCCTGCAACATGATAGTGTCGGTTCTGGCATTAGTTACGGTGATCTTTCGGTACACATTGAACTCATCCGCTTCTTTGTTGAGGTTGTAATTTACTGTGCTTGCTGTTGAGGAGCAAGCAGTAACGCCTGTTGCCATGACTCCGGCCAATAAAACCGCTGTTAATTTTCTTTTCATTGATGATTTCCTTTCTCATTTCTTCTCAAATAATGTCTTGCCATTCAGATTAGCTCGAAGCTCATATTTATGATCCTGATATTGGCTCTCTTGAAGAATCTGGGCTAAAATGTCGTTTGGAGTAACTAATTGACATGTAAAAGTAGCTTGCGGACATTGAAGTTGTGACTCAATATCTGATATTCTCTTTTCAAGAGAACGGATCTTTTTCCTGGTTGATTTGCTCAATTGTTTTCACCTCCATGTTAAGAACTTTCTTTCTGTACCTTATAAGAATCAGCAATTTCCTTATCTCTCAATGCAGAAAGATAAACGATTGCCATATTCTTATTTTCTTCTGATAAAGTTGCGAAGATATCAACAATACGTTTTCCATCTTCAATATCAGTTCTTTCTAATACAGCCATGCACTCACTCCTTTCTTGTGGTATACTCCCAGTAGAGGGAGGTGATTAAATGATAACCGGGAAACAATATCGGCTAATGAAGTCCGTTCTTAAAAATAACGGAACCACTGCGCAAGATACCGAGAATCATGAAATGTATAGATACTTAGCATCTAAAGGATTCTTGCACAAGCAACCCGTGCGTGGGTATGAGGGCTATGTGGTCACTCAAGACGGCGAAGTTGAAATGAAAATATACAGAGAAGATACTTACCGTTTTAAAGTGACTACCGCAATCTCATTCATTGCTCTTATCACAAGTATCGTTTCCACAATTTTGAAATTCTGTATCAAGTAGATCGTCTGCAAGATGTCCAAGTGGTATTTTCGCACCGGGTTCTAAGTGAATAGGATTTGGAAATTCTAATCCATTTATTTCCCCGGTAAGAACCGCCACTTTTAACTGATTTACCTGTTTCTGCAAATCTCTTACATAATCAAAAAGATACTGAATATCTGATTTGTTCAACTATTAACTACTCCTTTCTTGCCTGGAATTTTTGGCTCAAGAAATTTATCAGTCCCAACAGATAACGCCCCACAGATTAATTCGTATTCATCGAAATCTAACCTGCGATTTCCATTAAGAGAAAGATTAAGTTTCTGAACAGGAATGCCAGTTTTGTTGGCGACAAATGTCTGTGTTATGCCGTTGTTTTCAAGGTATGACTTGATTTTCTTACCAACGCACATTCTTCATTTCTCCTTTCTGCTTGAATTTCGTTCCTATCGAACAATTATAGTATAACTTCGAAATATCCGAATGTCAAGAAGAAACTTCGAAAAAATCGAAATTATTTTATTGACAGTTCGAAATTTTTATATTATTATTAGTTATGAAGGGAGGAAACGATAATGACATTTGGCGAGAAAATCAAGCAAGCCAGAACAGCAAAGAAGTTGACCCAGAAACAACTTGCAGAAAAAATCAATGCAAAGCACAATTCAATTAGTGACTGGGAAAAAGATAAGTGCAAGCCAGATATGGACACTATTGAGCTTCTATGTGGCGTTTTGGAAGTAACACCGACATACCTCATGGGTTCTAAAAGCG
>UMCO01126426.1_pt1 | contig 12935 bp, 10 predicted proteins | sample 1964251 | NCBI WGS metagenome assembly UMCO01 (sample SAMEA4835970, study PRJEB28245) | human gut metagenome | biome: gut microbiome; material: fecal sample | place: Denmark | collected 2008
GATTTTGATAAACTAAATGCGACGATTACGACAAAATTTTTCTCAATTTGATCAAACTGCGCAAAGTATTCTTTCGCCTTTTCTTGTCTAGAAGAAAAATCAATGTACGCAATATCATTCAACAATACTACGGCATGTGTTTTTGAACATTCATTCAAGAAAGAGATTACTTCTTTCCATTCGTCTTCACTCAAAGAATAACCAGTTGGATTGTGACAAGGATCATTGATCACAATGACTAAACGATTTTGTTTTTCCATCACATTTTTACATGCTGATTTAAAAGAGTTTAAATTAAAGTGATCTTCTTCAAATAAACTATATTTTTCCACATTCAGATTGTGCATCTGCGCCATTAGTGCATAAGAACCCCATGCGATTTCTGGCAAGACAACTGTTTGTCCCTCATCTAGACACTCTTGTAAAGTCATACCAACGGCACCGGTTCCTCCAGGTGTTGCGATAACTTCATATTCTAAGTGTGAATTTCCATTCAATACCCAGTCATATACTTTTTGTCTAAAGTCTGGATTTCCTGTAAAACTAGCTGCATAGGCTGCCAATACTTTATTATCCAAGTTTTTTAATGAACTAAATACACTGTCTAAGGCAACCAAAGTTCCCTCTTCATCATATAAAGAACCAATTGTCGCATCTACAACATTTTCACTTCCCACCTTAGCCTTAGCCTCTTTTGCCTTGGCAACAATTGAGAATACAGTATCTACAATTGGTGTTTGATTGACACTTTCCTTCACAAAATTCATACTTATTTTTCCTCCTTTAAAGTATATGCTCCCAATACTTTTACACTTTCACACACAGACTGTACCTCTCGAATACAATCATTTGCCTTTGACATATCCCCTTCAATTTCGACAAAGAAGAAATACTCAAAAGGTTTATTTTTCATCGGTCTAGACTGAATACTTTCCATATTCAATCCATTCTTGGCAATACAATCAATGATCTTTGCCAAAGCGCCACTCTCATGTTTAACCGATAGAACCATACTAAAGCGATTGCCCTGCATTTGTGGCTTTAATCCAATTACTAAAAATCGCGTTGTGTTAGTCGCATTTTCTTGAATGTTTGTAGCCAACACCTTTAAGCCATACAACTCTGCATTTTCCTTAGCACCAATAGCTGCTTTATGCACATCCTGTTGTGCTGAAATATATTGAGCTGCCATCGCCGTATTTGGATAGGCCACCGTTTGTACATTTAATTCCTTTAAAAATTCTTTAGACTGTGAAAGTGCTTGATCCTTTGAATAGACCCACTCCACATCTTTTAATGTACTGCCCGGAATTCCAAGTAAACATTGTTCAATCTTTTGATCATAAATTGACTGAATATACACTGGATATTCCATTAATAAATCTAAGACTTCTCCAACCAATCCAGAATTCGTATTCTCAAAAGGAATCACACCATATTGTACGTCTGAATGGACAACCATTTGAAAGACTTCCTCAAAACTAGAAACGCCCACTTTTGGATTGGAAGGAAACAACTTCTCGCTCACCATATGCCCAAAGGCACCTTCAACTCCACAATATCCAACTTTATCATGCGACTGCAACGTTCTTTGATAGACCTTCGATTCTTTCATAATGAACTTTATAAAAGACTCATAATATTCTTTATAATCTGGATTCTGAATAAACTGCAGATTCTTTTCAATTACAACCTGCTCTCTACCTGAATCTAGAATTGGTAAATCATTTTCTATTTTATACGCAATCACATCCTTAACTGCATCCAATCGTGCTTCATACAGCTTAGCCATTTCACGATCGATCGCATCTATTTGTGTACGTGCTTGTTCTAACTTATTCATAAGTTCACCTCGTGAATATCATACCATAGTTTTCATCTATTTTCTGAAAATGAATGTATCATTTTTTAGTCATTCATTTATTACTAATTTTAAAATGACTAAAAATAGAAAGCCAAATTACTTTCTACTTCATAATACTCTCAAATTCATCAATTAAAGAATCAAACAATTCAATCGCATCTTCAATTGGTTTTGGACTTGCCATATCAACCCCAGCCATACGCAATAATTCGACTGGAGACTTTGTACATCCTCCCTTTAAGAAAGATAAGTATGCTTCAATATCAGCTTGTGTTCCATGGAGCAATTTTTGTGATAGAGCCATAGCTGCACTAAATCCTGTCGCATATTGGTATACGTAGAAATTCATATAGAAATGTGGAATACGAGCCCATTCCATACTAATTTCATCATCCACAATCACATCTTCTCCATAATAGAATTTATTTAAATCCGCATAGATTGTATTCAATGTATCACTTGTCAAGACTTCGTTGTTCGCTGTCTTTTCATTGATAATCTTCTCAAATTCTGCAAACATACACTGTCTAAATAATGTAGTTCTAAATTGTTCCATAAAGTGATTAATCAAATAAGCCTGGAATTTAGGATCTGAATTTTGTTTGCGCAAATAATCCATCAATAAAGCTTCATTACAAGTACTGGCAACTTCAGCTACAAATATTTTATAATGACGATCTAATGGAGCCTGATATTTTGTAGACATATAGGAATGCATCGCATGCCCCATTTCATGAGCTAAAGTAAATTCTGTATCTAAAGAATCCGCAAAGTTCATCAACACAAAAGGATGTACTCTTTGTCCACTAGAATATGCGCCTGAACACTTTCCTTCATTTTCATATACATCGATCCAACGCGAATTCAATCCTCTTTCATACACCTTGGCATATTCAGTTCCATACAATTGAATGGAATGTAAGACATCTTCTTTAGCCTGCTCAAAAGATACAGGAACATTACATTCATTGACCATAGGCACATATAGATCATACATATGAAGTTTCTCTTTCTTCATAACTTCTTTACGTACTCGCATATATTTATGTAAAACATGGATGTTTTTATGTACCGTTTTAATCAATTGTTCATATACTCTTGGTGAAACATTATTCGCATCGACTGCACATTCTAAACTCGATGCATATTTACGTGCTGTACTATTAAATTTCAACTGATTTGTCTGTCCATTTAAACAAGCAGCTAAAGTATGAATCATAGAACCATAGCCTGCATAAAAATTACGATATGCACTCTCTCTTAGCACTTCATCTTCCTGCTCTAACATATGGATAAATGTACCTGTAGTTAAAGCGTGCTTATTTCCTTTTGAATCAATAGCATCTTCAAATTTTAAATCCGCATTGTTCAACATTCCAAAAATCGAATAAGGCGTGTCTTGCATCAATGAACTGGATGCCATTAATTTTTCTTCTGCTTGAGATAATACGTGTTCTTTTAAACGACATACTTCTTCTAGATATACACGATATCTTTCTAAGATAGGTTCAGATGCATAAAAGGACTCTAAATTTTCAATCTGCATGATTTGCACGTCACTAAAAGATAGCTTAGTAAAAACTTCAACCGCTAATGCATTGGCTTTTCCTTTTAATTCTTGATGATGGGCATCTGCCGTATCTTGATCTGACAACAAAGAAGAATATCCTAAACAATCATCTAATAGACATGTTAATTTTTCATATCCCTTTAAAAATGATAATAAGTTGGATGCATCATCCAATTTTCCATCGTATGCACAAAGCTCATTTCCTAATTCTTTACAAGTATCTAAGCAAGCTAGAAATGCTGCTTCATCTTTAAATATATCTTCTGTTTTCCAAGTGTTTTCTATTTTTTGTTCATTACGCTTCATGAGTAAACAACCTCCATTAATACGTCTATTGTAGCACATCTACATCATTTCAAGCGAAACTAACCGAATATCATTATTTTTGCGTATTCTATCGCATCTTCTGTAAAGCCAGATTTATAAAATGCCATTAAACTTTATTTTTATATTCAAGAAAAGACTTTTTCAGTCGTCCGATAACATTTCAATAACCACTCCATCTTTCTGAATCATTCGGTATCCCGATCCATTCAGTCTTTATCGATAGATTTTTTATTGTATACTTTTTTTCATCCATGATCTATGTATCTATTATCCAGTAGCTTTCAAATGAATCATATACGATTGAATCATTCTTCGAAACCACTCGCGACAAACCAATTAAATTTGCCTTTTTGAGTCCCTTCCAACTCTTCGACGCCCATAGATTACCGCAAACTGAAATTCATTCGTTGAATACATTTTTTCTAATTTTGTTAATTCGTTTTCTCTACCAACAAACATACAAGATTTCCATTTACTAAGTTATGACTTACTTAGTTATAACTTAGTACAAGAAAAGACGGGAACCCCGCCTTACTTGATACTATTTACTAATTTTGTAACCAACTCTACGTCCACTACATCATAGTCATTTTCATGTGGACTTTCTAAGTAACTATATGAAACACCATTTTTTGTTGTGGTTGTATCTGCTTTATAATTCTTACAAGATGAATGCACCTGATATACGCCTGTATAATTCATCATCATTTTTGCGTTTTCTGCATTCATTCCACTGCCAGGAAGAATCTGAATCTTATCACCATATTGATTATTCAATACTTTAATTAAATCAATACCTTCCATAGCTTTTGATTTTTGTCCACTTGTAAGTACGCGATCCGCCCCTAAATCAATCAATGTTTCAATGGCTTCAAATGCATCTGGCGTAACATCAAAAGCTCTGTGGAATACAGCTTCCTTATTGTATGAATGAATCAAGTCGATCATTCTTTTTGTGTCCTCTTCACAAATTGTGCCATCCTCATTTAAAAAGCCAAACGCAATTCCATCAGCACCATGATCCAAAAGAATCTTGGCATCTTCAAACATAATTTCTACATCTTCTTTTTCATAACAGAAACCAGCAGCACGCACACGTACCATGCAAATAACTGTTAAGTCTGTTTCTTTTTTTACACGAACTAGACTTGCGACACTTGGTGTTAAGCCACCAACACTTAACGCACTATTTAATTCAACCCTTTTTGCTTTACCCTGATATGCAGCTATACAATCTTGATAACTACCTGCACATACTTCAATCATTCTCTGCATTAGCCAACCTCACTATACTTAATGCGTATATTTTCGCATTCAAAATCAAATCACTACGATCCATCCATTCATTCGGATTGTGCCCAATGCCCTTTTGTCCAGGAAAACTAGGTCCAAAAGGAACTATATTTGGCATGATCTTCGCATAAGTTCCACCCGTAGTTGTAACTGGCGTACCATCCATGCCTGTTACCTTTTCATAAGTCGCCTTTAATGTTTGACATAAGAATCCATTTTTATCAAAATAAACAGGATCATAATTATGTATACATTCTACTTGTAGTCCTTTGCTTAATTTAGATTTGATTGTCACCTCTATTGTATCATTACTAATACTTGCAGGATAGCTAAAAGAGAAGTCAAAGCTAAGTTTTCCTTCTAAATCCACCAGCTTTTTATTACTCATCTGCATTTTACCAAATTCAGGATCTTCAATATTTAGTCCCAATTTATTTCCAAATCCATTATCCGATAAAATATATTCATTAATAAATTGATTAAATACAGTTTTATTTTCAATAGCCGCACTCACACGGTAGGTACTTCTTCCTCTTTCCGCATATACAACCGGATATTTACAATCGGGTGTCCAACCCATAATAGGTGGTTTTCTGACTTTAAGAAAATGTGTTAAATCTTCAAATCCCGTTTCTTCATTCGTTCCAAACAAAATATAAACAGGACGCTTTAACTGAATTTTCAATTCCTTTATGGCATATAATGCGTATAAACAAGATAAAGTCGGTCCTTTATTATCTAAAATACCGCGGGCAAAGATTCTACCATTTTCATCTTCATAAGCTGAGAACGGAGGATGATTCCATCCTTCTCCTACAGGTACAACATCTAAATGTCCCATAATGCCAATATAGTCTTCTCCTTGACCATATTTGGCAATACCCACCATATGATCGACGTTTTCTGTATCAAAACCTAATTCACGAGCTAATTTCAATGCTTCTTCTAATGCTTTATTTACGCCTTCTCCAAAAGGCATACCTGGCTTAGCTTCACTTTGTACACTATCGATTTGAACAACTCTTTTGATTCCTGAAATCATCTCTTCGCTGATTTCATCGATTTTCTTTAATAATGCCTCTTCCATTTTATTTCCTTATTAATGGAGCTGTGCGCGTAGCCATATAGTTGTCCATCCATTCTTTACTTGCTACTTCAAATGTGCATTTTCCATCCTCATCATGATTTACTAAATATACTGTTGGGGCTTGTTTTTCAGTTGCCACTACAAAACTAAAACCTTCAATATTTGTAGCGCAACCCCATTCACCCTTATTATTCATCGCAATCAAAGACATGTCTCCAGCTTTCCCTCTTCTTCGTTTTAATTCTAAATCAAAATCGTGTACAGCCTTTTCACACGCTTGTTGAGGATGCATGCCTTCTTTCATTAGGCGAACGATTTCATAAGAAACACAGCCCTTCATAACATCTTCCCCTAAACCTGTAGCACTCGCTCCTCCGACAAAAGAATCTACATAGAATCCAGAACCACATACAGGCGAATCGCCTAGACGTCCTGGATGTTTCATGAACAATCCAGAAGTACTTGTAGCACTTGTCATATGTCCTGCAGTATCTAGACAAACCATACCTACTGTGTCATGTCCTGAATATGGTTTTAATTCCGTATTTGTGATTTCTTTTGTACGATTGTGATAATGAATCTTGGCACGATCTGTAAGCATTGTTTTTCTTTCAAAGCCATGTCTTGAAGCATATTTTTCAGCGCCTTGACCAATTAGGAAGTTATTGGCATCATAGTGCATTAGACTACGTGCAATACTAACAGGATTGGCAAAATCTTTAATGCCTCCAACACATCCAAATTCTAGTGTATCCCCATCCATAAAAGCAGCATCTAATTCCACTTCCATTTCTTCATTTGGAAGTCCTCCATATCCTACACTTTTATAGTATTCAAAATCCTCTACAGCTTTGATTGCTTCTTCAATCGAATCCGCTGCACTTTCGTTATTTTTTAACATAGAATCTGCTTTTGAAATTCCTTCTAAAGCCATTCTCCATGTTGCGATAATTCCGTACATATCATTCTCTCCTTATTTTGTTAAATCAAAACTACACGTTACAAGTTCCATTACTTTTTCATCCCTTATTGTATCGTCTAGTACAACTGAAATCCATGTTTTATGATTCATATGAAAGGCCGGATAAATACCGTCTATTTCATAAAGTTCATCTCTTTTTGTCCCATCTATCTTTAAATTAATAATATTCAACTTTCTATTATCTCCATTTTTTAATAGAGCATCCCACGTCACATACATGATAAGGGAAAACCACTTATTATTGTCTAAATGACGAAAAACACCATTGTCATCCTTCCATGGAAAATCTGGTTTTACTCCAAAAGTTTGAAAAATCCGATTCGCTAAGCGATTCGCTTGATCATCCGCAAAGAATACGTCTGTACAACATATATCCGCAATTCTTTTTAATATGGCTTTATAAGCATCACGAACTCTACAAACAAAATCCCCAACAAAGGATTCTATGCGTAGTGGCATATATTCTTCATTACTGAAATTATCAATGACTTTACCTTTTAAAACATCCGATATTTCAATGACAGCTTTAAAATCTCCATCCATAAAATCTTCTGAATAAATATATGTGTTATTCTCAAAACAAAACCCAAATTCTTTCAATTTTTCAAAATCAAATTTCTTTTTTAAAAAGATTTCATCTTCAATTCGTATCATATGAACTCCATTCAAAATTTTCTTTTCCTGCACCAAGCTCAAAGAAATATTTTCCTATCCCCAAATCGACTTGTGACAAAGTTCCACTTTTTACTTTAAAGCTCACTTTATTACCCACACCACTCACTATATATGGTTGTCTATTTAAAGCACTTGGTGCTAATAATAAAGCTTTGATACCCGCGTTAAACCAATCTGGAACCACTCCTTGGTAATGGCTAATTTGATCAGCTGTCTTTGATTTGTGCGGTACACCCTGTGTTTTTCCATATCCAATCGCAATGACACCATTGACTCTAACATCTTTATCATCTAAATGTTTAAGAGCATTCTTACCATTAAACATGCCTCCACACCACCATGTATTTAGCCCAAGGCTTTGGGCATACAAAATTAAGTCAGCACCACAATAGCCTATCTTTTCATCTAAACTTGAACATTCTTTGCCTGCAAGAATGATATAGTTTTGTACTGTATTATTCGACATAATTTTAGCCAAACTAGAAATACCATCTGAGTTGTTCATCACGAGTTTCAATGTCAAATCATACAATTCATTGTTTTGTTCAATACGTGCATTTAATAAGCTTATTAAATCAACATCTAATGGTTTATCTAAATATTTCCGTACTGTGTGTCTTTTTTCAATCATCATTTTCTCCTAAAATAAGTCTAGCATTGCATCTAAATACATTGCTTCACGAACATGAATTTGGTATTGTGGTTTTACCATATAGTAAAGAATAAATTCTAATAATAGGGCACTTCCTAAATCTCTTCCTTCGATTTTAAAATTTGAATAGCCCAAAGGGACATAGATATTTAAAATATCCTCTAAACTAATAAATGCAGGATTTTCCATCACTCTAGAAAAACGATACCCTTCCTTAGAAAAAGGAGCCTTACATACATGATCCATACAATCAATGCCTAGATTTTGTCTAGAAACCGATTTATAACATTCCTTACGATCTTTACATCCATACCAGCAACATTCGTTACACAGAAATTCTACCTTTGGTTTATATGATTCAGATAGCGAATTCAACTTTTCTAATTGTTTATTCAATCGAAAATCAGGGACTACATATGTAAAGTCTGGATTTTCTACTTCCTGCTTAAAATCATTAATATCCGTTAATACTTTTGTGGTTGAAGATACAAAATATAGATTTGGATATTTAGATTTCAAATATTTCATCAATAAATCTGAATGAATAATAATCCCATTGTTTAAATCTAAATTCAACAATCGACACAATTCATTGCATTTTATATCGGACAAATGTTTTTCTTCAATCAAAGAATTACTAAATGTAAGACATGAAGATATATTATATTCTTTCATCAAAGCGAATACTTTTTTTGGATCACAATCTGCATAACTGATGCGTCCACCAGACCATATACAATCAGATGGCGAGCCATAGATAGAGCCAATCTTACACCAGTCATAGAAGTATTCTGTTTTATTTTTAAACAGGGGCAAAAACTTTTTATAGAATTCATAGAATTCAAATAAGCCCGGTAAATGATAATATACATTCATATTCTTAACCTCTTGATAAGAGTATTTTACACTTTTATGAGGGAATTATTTAAAACAATTACACTTTTATGAGCGATATAGAAAAAATCCAACCTTTCGATTGGATTTTATTGAATTTGTGATTTTAAATACGCAAAGATGAATTCATCAAGATCTCCGTCTAATACAGATTGAACTTGACTTGTTTCATATCCTGTACGAACATCTTTGACTAAGCTATATGGATGCATGACATAGCTTCGAATTTGGCTGCCCCATTCATTAGCGGACTGTACACCTTTAATTTGAGCAATCTTCTTTTCTTGTTCTTCAATTTCTAATTGATATAAACGAGATTTTAAGACACGCAAACATTCTTCTCTATTTTCATGCTGACTACGTCCATTTTGACATGTAGCCACAATACCTGTTGGCTTATGCACCATACGTACGGCACTATCCGTTTTATTGATATGCTGCCCTCCAGCACCTGAAGCACGTTTTGTTTCTACCAGTAAATCTTCTGGCTTGATGTCAATTTCAATTTCATCATTGAATTGAGGCATAACATCTAAACTCGCAAATGAAGTATGTCTTCTAGCTCCTGAATCAAATGGCGAAATACGAACTAAACGATGTACTCCTTTTTCTGATTTCAGATAGCCATAAGCCTTATCTCCTTCGACAAGGAAAGTTACACTTTTAATACCAGCTTCATCCCCTGGTAAATAATCTAGAACAGTTACTTTAAAGCCATGTTTTTCAGCATATCTTGTATACATACGATACAACATGCTTGCCCAGTCACAAGACTCGGTTCCACCAGCTCCAGGGTGAATTTCTAAAATGGCATTGTTTTGATCATATTCATGACTTAATAAGACTTGGATTTCAAAATTCTCGAATTTCTTATCCATATCCGCATATTCTTCTTCGGCAATCATCATCAGTTCTTCATCAAATTCAGACTTTAATTCATCAGCCGTATCATTTAGTGAAGTCAATTGTAAATCTAATTCTTCATAACAATCCACAATATCTTTTAATGCGTTTTTTGCACGAATCACTTGTTGAGCTTTTTTTTGATCTTGCCAGAAATCTGGTTCTAAAGTTTGTTTATCATATTCTTCAATCTGTTTATTTTTACTAGATAAGTCAAAGTGACTCACCTAAAGAATGTAATTTCTCTAGGTGAGTACTCACTCCTTGTTTCAATTCATATAGTTCCATTAAGCTGCATGCTCCTTACGAATACGAACCTTTAATAAGAAGAATGTGATTTCACGATCAATTCTTTGATTCATTTCTTCAAACATATCGAATCCTTCTTGTACATATTGTTGTAGAGGGTTATTTTGTGCATAAGAACGCAAATAGATTCCACTACGCAATTTATCCATCATATCAATATGGTTAATCCAGTTACGGTCAATATTACGTAACACAACTGTCTTTTCAAAAGGCAAGAATTGACGCTTAACATCTTTGATTTCAGCTTCATATTCATTCCAAATCTTATTTACACAATATTCTTTAACTTCATCATAAGACTTTCCTTCAAGTTCATTTGCACGAATCGCCTTATCTTCAGCCATACCCATCATTTCAATAGATTTAACAACACCAGCAACATCGATTGTTTGTTTCTTTTGATCCGATAAATTAGCTTGTAAAGTTTGTTCAATCGTTTTTTCAAATACAACACGAACCATATCATGCACTTCGTCTGCCTCTAAAATACGATTGCGCTGTGCATAAATAATTTCACGTTGACGACGTAATACATCATCATAATCTAACAATTGTTTACGCATATCGAAGTTATATCCTTCAACACGTTTTTGAGCCATTGTGATTGATTTTGTAACTGCCTTTGATTCAATTTGTTCATCACCCATTTTTTCAAATAGCTTTTGTAGCTTGTCGCCACCAAAACGAACCATCAATGAATCTTCTAAAGATACATAGAAACGTGAGAATCCAGGATCTCCTTGACGACCAGAACGTCCACGTAACTGGTTATCAATACGACGAGATTCATGTCTTTCACTACCCAATACAGCTAAACCACCTAATTTACGTGATTCTTCTGTTAATTTAATGTCGGTACCACGACCAGCCATGTTTGTCGCAATTGTAACTGATTTTGGGCGACCCGCCTTTGCGATGATTTCTGCTTCACGAGCATGGTTTTTTGCATTTAATACTTCATGAGGAATGTGTTCCTTATTTAATAATTGTGAAATAACCTCACTTGTTTCTACCGCAATCGTACCAACTAGAACTGGTTGTCCTGTTTCATACAAACGTTTTACTTCACGTACCAATGCAGCATATTTATCTTTTTTATGTGCATAGATTTCATCAGGAAGATCCTTACGAGCTATTGGACGGTTTGTAGGAATAACAACAACTTTCATATTGTAAGTTGATAAGAATTCTTCTTCTTCAGTTTTTGCGGTACCCGTCATACCAGCCAATTTTTCATATAGACGGAAGAAGTTCTGGTATGTAATTGTCGCCAAAGTCGAAGTTTCTTCTTTGATTGGAACCCCTTCTTTAGCTTCAATAGCTTGGTGTAAACCATCTGAATATGCACGTCCTGGCATCATACGACCTGTAAATTGATCAACGATAACAATTTCTTTTTCATCACTAACTACATATTCAACTTCACGCATCATGATGTAGTTTGCCTTTAAAGCCTGGTTAATGTGGTGAACAAGTTGAGTGTGTTCGATATCGTAAAGGTTTTTGATCTTAAAGAATTTTTCTGCCTTATGAACACCATCTTCACTCAACATGATCTGACGTGTCTTTTCATCAATATCATAATCTCCAGAAATCAAAGTTTTTTCATGAGTAAACTTATCTGTTTCATATTCTGGAGCTATTAAAGTCTTCACAAAACGATCCGACTGAATGTATAAATTTGCGGTTTGTTTTTTACCACCTGAAATAATCAATGGTGTACGACTCTCATCAATTAATACAGAGTCAACTTCATCGATTACAGCCATGTGAAGTCCACGCATTACACGGTCTTCAACTTCTGTGACCATGTTGTCACGCAAATAATCAAATCCAAGTTCTGAGTTTGTTGTATATGTAATATCACATGCATACGCATCACGTTTTTCTCTTGGTTTTAAATCACGTGTATTTACACCAACAGTTAAACCTAAGAAACGATAAATTTCACCCATCCAGGCAGCATCACGACCAGCCAAATATTCATTGACTGTGATTACATGAACACCTTGTCCTGCAAGTGCATTCAAATATACACACATTGTAGCTGTTAAAGTTTTACCTTCACCAGTTTTCATTTCTGAGATATCACCTTTGTGCATCGCAATCGAACCCATAATCTGAACTTTATAAGGTTTTTCGTTGATTACACGATAAGCAGCTTCTCTAGCTGTTGCGAACGCTTCAGGAAGAAGATCATCTACCGTTTCTCCAGCCGCAATTCTTTTTCTATATTCATCCGTTTTTGCACGCAACTCATCATCCGATAATGCCTGCATTTCTGGTTCATATTTCAATACTTGATCTGCAATCTTTTCTAATGCAGATAATTCACGTTGTTCTTCTAAAAATAATTTTCCAAAAATTCCTGCCATAATA
>UMCO01106353.1_pt1 | contig 12896 bp, 10 predicted proteins | sample 1964251 | NCBI WGS metagenome assembly UMCO01 (sample SAMEA4835970, study PRJEB28245) | human gut metagenome | biome: gut microbiome; material: fecal sample | place: Denmark | collected 2008
TCTACGGAAAACTCGCCCTGCCCCTCCCGGCCGGAGCTACGTTGCCTTTGCTGCGAATCCTCGTGTCCGTTGGCCGGCGCGCCCCACGCATAACCCTTATGTCGGTGGGCTGATGTGTTGCGTCCCGTTGGGCTATAAGGTTGAAATGAAGGTGGACAGGCGATTTAGGCCTTCGTCCAGGTTTTCGTCGGAGACGCAGTAGCTGAGGCGGATGTGGCCTTCGGTGCCGAAACAGTCGCCCGGGACTAGGGCTACGTTGGCCTCTTTGATGGCTTTGATGCAGAAGCCCTCGCTGGTTAGGCCGAACTTTTTGATGCTCGGGAAAGTGTAGAAGGCTCCTGCGGGCTCTACTACGTCGAGGCCCATGGCGTCTAAAGCTGCGAGCACGCGTTCGCGACGGGCTCGGTAGACTTTGAGCATGGGGGTTGGGTCGACGGTCAGGGCTCGGGCCGCGGCGTCCATCTCGAAGGAGACGGCGCTCGATACTAGGTATTGGTGAGCTTTTGCGATCTCGGCGATGACGGGTGCCGCTGCTGCGAGCCAGCCCAGGCGCCAGCCGGTCATGGCCCAGGGCTTGGAGAAGCTCTCGATGACGACCGTCTGATCGCGAAGCTCCGGGTGATGCTGGGCAAAGCGCTCGTAGCCATCCACATAAACCAGGCGGTTGTATACGTCGTCGCAGACCACGTAGATGCCCGTCTGCTCCGCCACGTGCGCCACGGCGTCAAGCGAAGCCGCGTTGAGGATACAGCCCGTAGGATTGTTGGGCGAGCAGATGACGATGGCCTTGGTCGCCGGCGTCACGCAAGCACGAAGCGCATCCTCGTCAATCTGAAATTGCGCAGGCTCCGTATCCAAAAAGACTGCTTTGGCGTGGTTGGCCACGACGATGCTCTCGTACAGGCCAAAGGCCGGCGTGGGGATAATGACCTCGTCGCCGGGGTTGAGCATAGCCATGAATGTTGCCGACAGTGCCTCGGTCGCACCGTCGGTCAGGATGACCTCATCGGCGGAAAACGCCAGGCCCGCGTCATCCATATATTTGGACAGTGCATCACGCAGGGCGGGGCGACCGTTGTTGGGCGGATAGTGCGTGTCACCGCGGTCCAGTGCGGCGGTCACCTCGGCGCTAATCACATCGGGCGTGGGAAAATCGGGCTCGCCAAGCGCAAGCGCGATGCACCCCGGGTGCTGGGCGGCGAGCGCGTTAATCCGGCGGATGCCGGAGGGCTTGAGCGTGGCAAGCGAGGTATTCATGGGCAGACGCATGGCGTTCCTTTCGTAAGGGTTGCACTAGGATAGCGCGGCGGGGCGCCGCCAGACGGTGTAACCTAAACGGAAACGAGCCGGAAAGGAGATGGCATGGAGACGACCGCGCGTGGCGACGTACCAAAGACACTGCAAACCATTGCGTATATCAGTATTCCCAATAGCGCCGATCTTGATTTTTTGCTCTGGGACCTGCAGGATGCCATCGCCGCCTATGCCCGGTTTTCCGGCACCGTACTCCCCCACCCGGTTGACTTGAAGGCGGATAATGCCGACGGCGTTGCCGATGGCATCGTGCTGGCCATTGAAGATATGGCTGACGATGAGACGTTGACTGCTATCGAGCAGGCGCTTGAGCGCTTTGGCAGTACGGGAACGCGTGTCTATGCCGTGATCCAAGCCGCACAAGAGAGCACTGAGCAGGCGCGTGGGGCCGCCGTTCGCCTGCACAAGGCATGTGAGCGCCATGACCAATTGTGGTGTGGCGGCGTTGCCATTTGCGCTGGCAGCGGCATTGCGGCGCTTCGCCATTCCCCACGCATGGGCCTCTTGCGCCGACCATTTTCGGAAGCGATGGATAAGCTTGTGGGCGCTGTGCGCATGGGCTGCTCCGTCGAGCATGCACAGCGACTTGGCGGCGGCAATGCCGGTAGCGTCGATGCCGACGGCATGGTGCGCGCCAGGCCCGCGCTGCCCACACCGATCTGGCATGCCATCATGAAACGCCTCGGCACCCATGCTCAATCAAGGATCTAGACTACCGTGCGATCCAGTCAACGGCTTCGCGCCAACGCTCAACAAGACGTTCCAGACGCCAAGCCGCGTTAGCGGGACTAGTTGACGGCAATACGACAGCGGGCAGGCCTGTCCGCTCCTTTAGATAGCGCTTATAGAGGCGCCCCGCCGTACCTCCGTTACACACCACCAGCTCAATAGGCGCATTGCCCGTAATGCGCTCAATATGTGCCGGAACGACGTTTTTGATGCTGGCGTCGCTCGAGCCCTTAATGTCGCAGCTCTCGATCACATCCCACAGGGCCACGCCGCCGTTCAGCAGCATGGCCCGCTTGGCGGCAATGGAGGCATCGAGCGTCGCGGGCTCACCGTTTGCCAAAGGATCGCCCTCGTTGGACGGCACGGATACACCGAGGCACGCGGCCATCACACGCCAAAAGCGGTTCTGCGGATTGCCATAGTAGAAGGCATTGGCACGCGAGAGCACCGAGGGAAACGACCCCAGCACCAAAACGCGCGAGCGCTGGTCGAACACAGGCTCAAACCCATGCTCAATATGTTGATAGTCCTCGTCAGACACGGCCATGGGCTAGGCTCTCAACAGATAGCGCACCTCGTAGGGTGCAAGTTCAAGGGTGCCCGTCAGCTCGACCGTGGGAGCATCGTCGGCAAGCAAGTCGACGAAGGAGCCGTTGAGTTCGCCGGCGCCAAAGGTGTAAGGCTCGCCCACGGCGTTCACCGCCACGAGCACCGTCGCGTCGTCGCAGGCGCGCTCGAACAGCAGCTGCTTGTTCTGGATCACCACGTTGCGATAGGTACCGTAGTTGAGAGCACGGGCCGCCGCGTCGTCGGCCGAACGAAGGTGTGCGAGCTGCGTGATGAACGCCGTCAGCTCGTTGGGCGCAGGCTCATCGAGCGCAGGTCGCAGAGCCCAGTCACCATCGGGGTCGCCCTTTTCGCCAGGAATCCCCCACTCGCTGCCATAGTAGACGCACGGAATGCCCGGCATACCAAAGAGCATGCCGTAGGCGGGACGCAGGCAGGATTTGTCGGTGAGGATACTTGCCAGGCGCGGCACATCGTGGTTGTCGACAAACGAAAGCAGATGTTTGCCGCGGTAGATGCACCAAGGGTCGCCGCCAAACTGACGGTGCAACGAATGGGCGATCTCGAACATGTTGACCGAGTTAAAGCTGGAATACAGGCCCTTGTAGCACTCGTAATTAGTGCACGAGTCGAGCATCTCGTCGTTGACGATTTGGTTGTAGTCGCCGTGGAGCGTCTCGCCGATCAGCACAAAGTCGGGCTTGAGCTCACGGGTAAAGACGTGCAGGCGGCGCATAAAGTCGCGGTCGAGCATATAGGCAACGTCCAGGCGCAGGCCGTCGACGCCAAAGACCTCGGCCCAGCGGCGCACGGACTCGAGCAGGTAATCGACCACAGCGGGATTTTGCAGGTTGAGCTTCACAAGCTCAAAATGGCCTTCCCAGCCCTCGTACCAAAAGCCATCGCCATAGCAGGAATCGCCGTCAAAGCTAATGTGGAACCAGTCCTTGTACGGCGAGTCCCACTTGCGCTCCTGCACATCGCGGAAGGCCCAAAAACCGCGGCCGACGTGGTTGAAGACGGCATCGAGCACCACGCGGATGCCATGGGCATGCAGCGTGTCGCATACGGCGGCAAAGTCGGCGTCCCCACCCAGGCGACGGTCGATATGGCGCAGGCTGCGTGTATCGTAGCCGTGGCTATCAGATTCGAGCGGTGGGTTGATGAGCACAGCGCCAACGCCGAGTTCCTGCATGTAGTCGGCCCATTGGGCGACCTTCATGATAGGAGCATCGGGGTTGGGCGCGGCGTTGGCAACCTGGGCGAGCTCATCCTCGGCAACGGGCGCGGCGTTTTCGCGCGGAGCCCCGCAAAAGCCCAGCGGATAGATCTGATAGAACGTCGTCTCGTATGCCCACATAGCAACCTCCCGGTAAGCTCAACACAACGACATCCATTGTATGCCCAGCTTGTATCCCCTCCCCCAAAATAAGTTGCGGTGGAATAGTTCCTGCTTGGGCCTTCAAAGGCCTTAAACAGGAACTATTCCACCGCAACTGATGAGGGGACGTGGCTAGGCGACGGGCTTGGCGCGGCGGATGGCTGGGAACATCACCGTGATGGCGAGGATAACGCCCACGACGGCAATCGCCCCGCCCACAAAGCCGATCCAGGCGATACCGGGACCCGAAACCACGGCTCCGCCGATCGCGGTACCCGTGCCGATACCGAGGTTGAACAGGCCCGAGAAGATCGACATGGCGACGGCCGACGAATCTGCCGGCGTGTGCTTGATGAGCTCGGCCTGAAACGCCACGTTAAAGGCCGTGGCGCAGCAACCCCACAGTGCGCACACAGCGAGAACCGCAGCGAGTGACGATGCGGCCGGACCCATGAGCAGCAGAGCCACCGGCACGCCGGAGAGCGTGATAGCCAAGAACGGGAAGCGATGCCCATCGAACAGGCGGCCAAACAGCCAGCTTCCGAGCAAACCAGAGCAGCCAAACGCCGTCAACGTCATGGTAATGGCGCCCGCATCGACGTGCGCGACCTGCGCCAGGAAGGGCTCGATATAGCTGTAGCTTGCGTAATAGCCGGTCGCCATGAAGACCGTGACTGCGTAGAGCGCGATGAGGAACGGGTTCTTGAGCAGCTCGGGCAGCTGCTTGAGCGTAAAACGCTCGCCCGCTGGCATGGCAGGGAACACCGTGGCCTGGTAGACGACCGCGACAGCAGACAGCGCTCCGACCACGGCAAACGTCATGCGCCAGCCCACGGCCAAGCCAATGGCGCGACCGAGCGGCAGGCCAAAGATCTGTGCGATGGAAGAGCCCGTGGCGATCATGCTGATAGCGAGCGCCCCGTGGCGTGTGTCAACCAGGCGCGACGCCATGATCGAGGCGACCGACCAGAACACGGCGTGCGCGCAGGCAACCACCAGGCGCGCGCAGACTAAGATGGGATAGGTCGGTGCCAAGGCGGACAGGAACTGGCCCAGCGAGAACACGGCGAGCACGCCCAGCAGCATCCGCTTGAACTCGAAACGCGAAGCGAACACCATGAGCGGCAACGACAGCAGCATGACGCCCCAGGCATAGACCGAGATCATGATGCCCGCCTGGGCCTCGGTGAGCGAGAACGACGCGGCGATATCAGTCAAAAGGCCGATGGGCATAAACTCCGACGTGTTGAACACGAACGCACAGCAGGTGAGCCCGACGAGCGGGAGCCACTGCCTGAGCGTGATGCCGTCTTGCCTTGCCTGACTCATATATAACGTCTCCAATCATTTTGAGCGGAGGCGATTATATAGCAACGGCCCCGCATCCGTCAGCAACAGATGCGGGGCCGAAAACAATTCGATACACAGAGGTTGCGCCGTCAATTCATAACTAAGCCAACCCCAGCAACATGCCCGCCGAATGCACGACAAACGCCACGATCCAGGCGACCGTCACTTGAAACGCGAACACGGCAACGGCGTAGCGCGCGCCCAGCTCGCTCTTGACGGCGCCGATGGCTGCCACACAGGGCGGGTACAGCAGCGTAAAGACCAAGAACACATAGGCAGTGAACGGCGAAAACATGGTCGACAGTGCCGCGGGCGAGGTCGCGCCCAAAAGCACCGTGAGCGTCGAGATGACGCTCTCCTTGGCGATGAGTCCCGTGACGAGCGCCGTCGAGGCGCGCCAGTCGCCAAAACCGAGCGGGGTCAACACCGGCGCGATGATGCTACCCAGACCGGCAAGCAGACTCTGCGACTGATCGGCGACCACATTAAAGCGGATGTCGAACGTCTGAAGGAACCAGATGACCACGGTAGCGGCAAAGATAATGGTAAAGGCCTTGGTAATAAAGTCTTTGGCCTTATCCCATGCCAGCATCACCGTCGTCTTGACGCTCGGCAGGCGGTAATTGGGCAGCTCCATGATAAACGGCACCGGGTCGCCCTTAAATGCCGTGCGGTTGAGTACCAAAGCCGCGATACAGCCAACCGCAATGCCGATCAGATAGAGCGAGACCATGGCGGGAACCGTCGCCTGTGGGAAAAACGCCCCGCACAGCAGACCATAGACCGGCAACTTGGCCGAGCAGCTCATGAACGGCGTGAGCATGACCGTCATCTTGCGGTCGTGCTCGGATGGGAGCGTACGGGTCGACATGATAGCCGGCACGGTGCAGCCAAACCCGACGAGCATGGGTACAAAGCTGCGGCCCGACAGGCCAAAACGACGCAGCACCTTATCCATGACAAAGGCGACGCGCGCCATGTAGCCCGAGTCTTCCAGAATGGAGAGGAACAAGAAGAGCACGACGATAATCGGCAGGAAGGTCAGCACACTGCCCACGCCCGTAAGCACGCCGTCGACAGCCAGCGAGCGCACCACGTCGTTGGTGCCGAACGCCTTGAGGCCCGCATCGGCCGAGGCGATGATAGCAGCGATACCGTCCTCCATGAGTCCCTGCAACGCCGCGCCGATCACGCCAAACGTCAGCCAAAAGACGAGGCCCATGATCACCAGGAACGCCGGAATGGCCGTGTAGCGACCCGTCAGGATGCGGTCGATCTTGACGGAGCGCACGTGCTCGCGGCTTTCGTGCGGTTTGACGACGCAGCGCCCGCACACGTCGCCGATAAAGCTAAAGCGCATATCGGCCAGCGCGGACAGGCGGTCGGTGCCGGCCTCGCCCTCCATCTGGGTAATGATGTGCTCGATAGCGTCGAGCTCGTTGCGATCCAGGTGAAGCGCCTCGGTCACCAGCTCGTCGCCCTCAACCAGCTTGGTCGCCGCAAAGCGCACCGGGATGTGCGCCGTCACGGCATGGTCCTCGATCAGGTTGGCAATGCCGTGGATGCAGCGATGCAGTGCGCCGCCGTCCGATCCATCGGGCGCACAGAAGTCCAGGCGACCGGGGCGCTCGCGGAACCGCGCCACGTGCAAGGCATGATCCACCAGCTCGCCGATACCCTCGTTGCGGGCAGCGCTAATGGGAACAACGGGCACGCCCAACAGGCTCTCGAGCAGGTTGACGTCCACGGCGCCGCCGTTGGCGGTCACCTCGTCCATCATGTTGAGCGCGATGGCCATGGGGCGGTCGAGCTCCATAAGCTGTAGCGTCAGGTACAGGTTGCGTTCGATATTGGTGGCGTCGATGATGTCGATGATGGCGTCGGGGTTTTCGTCAAGGATGAATTGACGGCTCACGATCTCTTCGCCCGTGTACGGCGACAGCGAATAGATGCCAGGCAGGTCGGTAACGCTTGCCTCGGGGTGGTTGCGGATGGTGCCATCTTTGCGGTCGACCGTCACGCCGGGAAAGTTACCGACGTGCTGGTTGGAGCCCGTCAGCTGGTTGAATAACGTGGTCTTGCCGCAGTTTTGGTTGCCGGCGAGGGCAAAGTGCAGCGGCGCGCCCTCGGGCACGGCCGTCTTTGCCGCACGGGGCGAATACGTCCCCTCGCCCAGGGCCGGATGCTCCGTCGTGCCGATTGCGGCGTTAGCGCGCGGACCCGTATCGGTGTCGTGAATACCCACGAGCTCGATGCGTGCGGCATCGTCCTTGCGCAGTGTCAACTCGTAGCCACGCAGGCGGATCTCGAGCGGATCGCCCATGGGGGCGTACTTCATCATGGTGACTTCGGTGCCCGGCGTTAGACCCATGTCCAAAATATGCTGTCGGAGTGCCTGATCGTCCGATGCCACCGATGCGACAACGGCGTCCTTTCCAATCTCGAGCGTATCGAGCTTCACGTCCGTGTTCCTCCCCCGGCGCCCACAGGGCGTTGTATTTATGTTCACCATGGCTAACCGTTTGCCATGGCTAACCAATTTTAAGCTTACATGATAGCGTGAACACACAATGACGTTCAATCAGCAGATTGGCGCAATGGGGACAGGCAGGAGAGTTCAGGGCCATAGTTTCCCGATGAGGCCTCTCGGGGAAACTACATCCCAGAATTCTGGCTCGAAACGGGATATGGTTTCCCAAACAGGCCTCTTACGGAAAATGCATCCCGGAATCCCCACTCGAAACGGGACGCACTTTCCCAGTCGAGGCCCTATGGGAAACCGTGTCCCACCTTGAAGGGGGGACTGGGATGCAGTTTCCGGGCGGGGCATCAAAAACGAAGTTGCGGTGGAATAGTTCCTGGATGGACTGGTTGATGCCCCAGATAGGAACTATTTCACCGCAAGTTATTGAAGGGCTGGGATGCCCGTCCTCTTACAGATGGCGCTCCAGGAAGCGGAAGGCCAGGCGAATCCAAGGACGGACCGCCACCTGCTTGTCCTCGTTGTCGACCGCGGTGTTGGCGTTGCCGAGCGAAAGGCCGTGACCACCTTGGTCAAAGACGTGCATCTCGCATACGACGCCTTCCTCGGCCATGCGCTGCGCAAACGGATAGACCTGCGCGATCGGCGCCGTTTTATCGTCGGACACGCCCCACACAAAGGTCGGGGGCATCTGGCGCGAAACGTGTGTGGTGGGGCAGATGTCGGCCAGATGCTCGTCAGTTGCCTCGTCACCCGTCACCATCGACAGGTAGTCGTTGAGCAGATCACGCCCCGTCTTGCCGCCCGTCTTGGGCACGCGCAGGTCGATGCGCGGGTCGCGCGTCTGCATGTCGCGCACATAGGCAAAGTCGAGCAGCGGATAGCCCAGCACCACGGCATCGGGACGAATGTCGTCCGGACGCGCCCCTGCCAGGCCCGCGAAGGGACCAGTCTTCCATTGCGTTGCCAGCGAAGCGCAGATCACGCCGCCCGCCGAGAACCCCACGACGCACACGCGCTTGGGATCGACATGCCACTCGTCGGCGTTGGCGCGCACCGTGGCGACCATCTTGGCAAGGTCTGCCTGCGGGTGCGGAAAGCTCACATCGCCCGTGTCACTCGTGACATAGTTGAGCACAAAGGCCTGGTAACCGTGATCCAAAAACGCAAACGCCACGGGATCCTGCTCATGCAGAGCGATATGCGTAAACGCACCTCCGCCGCAGATAATCACAGCAGGGCGGCGGCCATTCGGCTTATCGGGCAGCGGCTCGGCACCCAAATACGTAAACGTCGCCGGATATTCCTCGGTCGGTTCCTCGCCCCACAGCGCATGGTTCTCGACAATCATATGTGCTCCCTTCGCGCAAATTATGCGCCCTTGTTTTTCGCCTTCAAGCGTACCCCACTTGAACCCGTGGCGCAGAAACACTCCAGCAATAAGTTTCCCTTCAACTGATATATCACATAATCCCAGCTCAGAGGTATCGCTGAGCAGCGTAAAATAGGGGGCGTTGACCAAGCCGCGAAACATATATGAAACGTTTCCGGCAAACCAAGCGCGCGATATGCGCCTATTTAAGTTGGAGGCAACTATGGGTCTGCTCGATTCGTTTAAGCCCACCTTCACCTCGACGGGCGAGGCGTCCGTTCCGCCCGCAGCAAGCTTCGCCACCCGCGAAGGCGTCATCTATGCCCCCGTCAACGGCGTGCTCGTCAACCTGGACGAGGTCCCTGACGAGACGATCGCCTCGGGCATGCTTGGCCAGGGCTATGGCATCGAGCCCATTACCAGCACCATCTATGCGCCCGCCAACGGCCGCATCGGTGCCACCACCGTCACCAACCACTCCATCGGCATGATTACCGAAGACGGCCTGCGCGTGTTCATCCATGTCGGCCTGGGCACCGTGGAAATGAACGGCAAGGGTTTTGCCCGCTTTGTCGAGATGGGCGATGTGGTCAAGGCAGGCCAGCCGCTCATCAGCTTCGACCGCGAGGCCATCAAGGCCGCCGGTCACGAGGACATCGTGACCGTCATCGTCTCCGAGCTCGATCGTCTTAAGAGCATCGACCATGTCGGCGAGTCTGGAACGCTTATCGGCGGCAACCCGCTCGTCAAGCTTGGCGACCCGCTGCTGGTTGCCAAGACCAAGTAGCCAGGCCCCGCGCCACACAGCCAAAAGGCACCTCGTCAAGCGCCCGCGACCATTTGGCCGCGGGCGCTTTTCGTTTGAAAAACCATCCCGCCAATGCCTTATCTGTATAGCCCAAATGAGCCGAGCTGCTAGAATATCGAACTGTATGGATAACTATCATTCAACCGTTATGGGAGGATACGTGAACCGCACCAAAATCGCGCAGCTCTACGCCGATGCCGAGTCGCTCGGCGGCCAGACTGTCACCGTCGCCGGCTGGACCAAGTCCGTCCGCGACATGAAGAACTTTGGCTTCGTCACGCTCAACGACGGCAGCTGCTTCAAGGACCTTCAGGTCGTCATGAACCGCGAGGCGCTCGCCAACTATGACGAGATCTCGCACCTCTCGGGCTATAACGCGCTCGTGTGCACCGGCACGCTCAAGCTCACGCCCGACGCCCAGCAGCCCTTCGAGCTCACGGCCCAGACCATCACGGTCGAGGGCACCTGCGCCGCCGACTACCCGCTGCAGAAGAAGCGCGCCACGGTCGAGTTCCTGCGCACGCAGCAGCACCTGCGCCCGCGCACGAACCTGTTCCGCGCCGTGTTCCGCATCCGCTCCGTGGCTGCCGCCGCCATCCACAGCTTCTTCCAGGAGCGCGACTTCGTCTACGTCAACACGCCACTCATCACCACGAGCGACTGCGAGGGTGCCGGCGAGATGTTCCGCGTCACCACGCTCGACCCCAAGAACCCGCCGCTCGTGAGCGCCGAGGCCGCCGAGAAGAGCGGTGGCGCCCTCACTGCCGGCGACGTGGACTGGAGCCAGGACTTCTTCGGCAAGCATGCGAGCCTCACGGTCTCCGGCCAGCTCAACGCCGAGAACTTCGCCATGGCCTTCGGTGACGTCTACACGTTTGGCCCCACCTTCCGCGCCGAGAACTCCAACACGACGCGCCACGCCGCCGAGTTCTGGATGATCGAGCCCGAGATGGCCTTCGCCGACCTCAACGACTACATGGACAACGCCGAGGCCATGCTCAAGTACGTGCTCACCACCGTGATGGAGAAGTGCCCCGACGAGCTGGCCATGCTCAACAAGTTCGTGGACAAGGGCCTGCTCGACCGCCTGCACCACGTTGCCACGAGCGACTTCGCCCGCGTCTCCTACACCGAGGCCGTAAAGATCCTCGAGAAGGCCGTGGCAGACGGCCACAAGTTCGACTACCCCGTGAGCTGGGGCATCGACCTGCAGACCGAGCACGAGCGCTTCCTCACCGAGGAGCACTTCAAGCGCCCGACGTTCGTGACCGACTACCCGGCCCAGATCAAGGCCTTCTACATGCGCATGAACGATGACGGCAAGACCGTGGCCGCCGCGGACTGCCTCGTCCCGGGCATCGGCGAGATCATCGGCGGCTCGCAGCGCGAGGAGCGCCTTGACGTGCTGGAGCGCCGCATCCACGAGCTGGGCATGAACCCCGAGCAGTACAAGTACTACCTTGACCTGCGCCGCTACGGCTCCTGCAAGCACGCCGGCTACGGCCTGGGCTTCGAGCGCTTGGTCATGTATCTGACCGGCGTGGGCAACATCCGCGACGTCCTGCCGCACCCGCGCACCGTGGGCAACGCCGACTTCTAATCGTCGGACGCTAGCTCGCGTCGCCACACGCCACGCTCATCGCACAAGCGTCTCTCGACATCGGTCGAGAGACGCTTTTTTCAACAGCATCCGTCAAGCTTTTGGCAAGTTTTTGGTCAGTTGAGCAGGGCTGTTGAAAACTCGAACCGCCGTTTGCCGACGGCTACTGACCGCCCAGAGTGCCCTGCGCCCCTGGGAAAGCTCCACGTCCTAGGCTCCATACCGTCGCCACCCAAAACGGAAAGGACGTGGGCGCCATGACCGAAACCGCTGTTGAAACTTACGAGACCACGACCAGAGGCGCTGCCTCGATGGCAGCCTATCGCGCCGTTCGCATCCTGCAGCTATTAAGCGAAAACACCGGCGAGGACAAGGCCATGCTTTCCGATGAGTTGATCCGGCGCCTCGCCCATCCCGACGACCCCGCCCGCATGCCCATCTCGGCGGCGCGGCGAAGCATCTACACCGCCATCTCCGCACTTCGCCATGCCGGATACGAAATTGAGTACAAGCGCGGCGTGGGGTATCGGCTCTTGACCCGTCCGCTCACCGACGAGGAAATCATCCGGCTCCACGGCATGGTCATGCGCAACCGCTCCACGCCCATCGCCATTCGAAAAAGCATGGCTCAGCACTTGGTCGCCATGGCGAGTGCCGACGTTCGCGGTTACCTCGATGCACCCGAGCCTGCTCCAAGTGCCGGCAGCAAATCCACCAAGGCCACGCGCACGCCCGTCAAGCGCATCGACACCTGCGAGCTCATCGAGCAGGCCATCGACCACGGAACCACGGTGAGCTTTGATATTTCGAGCGTCACGGCACGCGGCGAAACCGAGGTGGTGCGGATGACGGTCCGGCCCTTTGCCATCAGGCAACGCGATGGCGTCTCGTATCTGCTGGGAACGGTCTACGACACCCGAGGCGCCGACGACACCCTGCGCACCGTTGAGGTCAGCCGCATGAAAAACGTCAGCACGCGCTTGCTCGACGGCAAGAAACTCTTTGCTGCGCTAGACGAGGAGGACGCCTCCGCCGCATAAGAACCTCCGCCGTCCATTCAACTACCCGTACCGCCCATCCGGTTCTGTATTAAAAAACCCGCCAAGTTATTGTAAAAATGGACATCCGCGCTACTATAGTTCCACTTGCACTTTGTTTGAGTGCAGTGTTTCCAGCCATTTCTATACTGGGGGGTAACGATATGAAGGACATCACCATCAGCCGCAGGAGCCTTCTGGTCTCTGCTGGCCTGCTCGCGCTCGCTCCGCTCGCCGGATGCGGCGGCAACTCTGG
>UMCO01044081.1_pt1 | contig 12872 bp, 9 predicted proteins | sample 1964251 | NCBI WGS metagenome assembly UMCO01 (sample SAMEA4835970, study PRJEB28245) | human gut metagenome | biome: gut microbiome; material: fecal sample | place: Denmark | collected 2008
AAGCTGCCAGCCATTAAAAGCATCTAAAAAGTTAATATAACCTGGTTTTCCGTTCAGTACCTGAATAGGGAGTTCCCCCTCTTCCATATAAATCCGGGATGGTTTCTGATTTGGGTTACATCCATATTTTAACTCTAATTCTTTCATTCTTATTCTACCTCTTTTAGTTTATGTTCTGACTTTGTGATTTCGGTTATTCTTATTGCATATTTAGAGCGTGTTTGAAATATCAAAAAGTAACCTGCACGCCTCCATTTGCATATTTTAAAATTTTTCTATATTTTAGTCCAGAATTGCAAATGCGTATCTGTATAATTTTAATCTGCAACTTTGCAATATGTTTTTAAATAATTACTTTTTATTCGCACTAATTACTTGTCTTCAATAATTACTTATTTTTATTAATAATTTTAGATTCATATTTTCCTGTTGCAATGTCAATATAACGTACAAATAAAGAAACTTTATTCTCTTCATTCAAACTGTTCCAGAGGGTATCTGCAAATGCATCCATATCATCTGGAATTGCCATCCACTTTGGCTCTCCTTCAAAACTTGGTAAAGGATTACCATCATGCATATAAGTGGAAATGAAATGACCCTCTCCTGCCGGAACATCACTATATGCAAATGTGTAGCGGTTACAGCTTTCCGGATTACCGTTATTACTCTTTAAAATAGACATTGCATAATTGAATTTGCCCTTTTCCAAATGAAGAACTGCTGAAATTCTAGGAGTATAGTTTGGTCCATCCGGCTCAAATTCTCTGGAACGTAAAGACTGCTCAAATGTAAGCTGTTTATCCATTCCTTCATAAATTGTGTCTGTCTGATCCCCGTTTGTCACGATTGTTTTATTGCCAAGCACTCTCACTGGCGCATAGATAATAAGGCTTGGATCTTCTAACTTTGACGGATCAAATGCCTGTGTACGAATACCTTCCCCGTCTTCCACAAAAATACGGTTGCGGCTGTTCGAACTTCTTCCCATAATAAAATAAGCAATTGCTGCCTTTTTTCCGTCTTCGGAACGTCCGACAATAATTCCTCTTCCCGGATAAGAATTCTCTTTCAGTTCTTTTTCGATTGAAATCATTTTCATGAATCAAGGTCCTCCTTTGAATCTAAAACATTTTTAATAAAATCTATTTATAAAATATAATACAATAAGATACTGACAAACGCAACTGTCAGACCTTTCGAATTATAAGAAAGATATTAAAAAAGATTTAGATATTTTCCCTACTTGTGCCTGATATGTGGTAGAATAAAGTACGTCTTTTTTACAAAAGCTAAGACGTATCACATAAATGTGTGTCTACTACGCACAGAAAGGACCTATATTATGAAGAAAAATTTTTTATTACTTTTCACCACCTTTTTACTCTTTACACTTACTGCTACAGGCTGTAGCAATAAGGTTTCAGGGAACCTCGGTAAAGATGGCATCAAACTGGTTGGAACGTGGAATGGAGTTGGGAATGCTTTAGGAAGAGATGCTAGTTACAACTGTGATTATCTGAGCTTTTCCATAGATAAAGAGGGACGTTTTACGCTGAAAGATATCACACAGAATAAAACCTGCCTAAGTGGAGGTCTTTCTGTAAGTTCATCAAAGTTTTCTTTAAATACCGGAAGTGAAACTGCTGTAGGATTGCCTTCTGGATGGGATGATCTTGGTTCGGGCAGTACACTTTCTTACACGATGCCTTCTGAAAATATACTTGTATTGACCTATGATAATGTCAGTTATCTTTTTAAGAAATATAAGAAAGGCACACAGTCTGATTCTGCAAATACTACAGGACCACTCTTAAATCTTACAGAAAATGACGTATGGTACAGTAAAGAAGACTTTACAACTGATACGAACCGCTACAAATTAAGTTTATATGATAATTACATGGAACTTCATTCTCTTGATGAGAAAGCTGCTACTGAAAATGAACCTGCTTTTATTACCAATTTTTTCTATCTTTCAAGCAGAGACAATGAATTTACTTTTTATACGTACAAAGATGATTCTATGAATCTTCCTGCTGTTTTTAAAGATTTACCGAATGGTTTTTCAAAATGCACCATGAAAATTCATGCAGAAAACAACTCTCTTACTCTGTCTTATAAAGGACAGAACCTTCTTTTTACAAATAAATAAAACAAAGAAGGAATATAACTAACAAAGAATCTTTTTATTCACATTTAATAACCTGTGTACACCTGAAATTTTTCTGTACTTATTTTTAATATTTTTAAGAAAAACAAGAAGGGTACATCACAAACCATGGAGTAACATTTATGATTGAAGTAGAAATTAAACTTCCTCTGTTCCGAAGATCTGTAACGGAACGGACGTTAACAGAGTTTGGATTTAAACCCGGCAATCTGGTGAAAGAATCAGATTTTTATTTTACCAGCGATTTTCATGATTTTATGAAAACAGACGAAGCACTTCGCATACGAACATGCGATAACTTCAACACAAGAGAAACGGCTTCTTTCCTCACCTATAAAGGGGCAAAGCTTGATACTGTTTCCACAACAAGAAAAGAACTGGAAACCCGCATAGACGATGCAGAAACTACAAGGGAGATTCTTATCTCCCTTGGTTACAAAAGACTCTATCCGGTTACAAAGCTCCGTCAGTATTACCATAAAGGAATGATGACTGCCTGCGTAGACCAGGTAGAGGGACTTGGTTCTTTTTTGGAACTGGAGATTCTCGTAAACACTCTGGAAGAAAAAGAAAGTGCCCTGCAAAGCATCGAGGCACTTCTCTTAGATATGGGCAGCAGCCTGAGAGAAACTACGCGGAAATCTTATCTGGCGATGCTTCTTTCAAAGGGTTCTCTCGATTAACAATATAAATTCCTATACATACAAGAACTAATGAGGTCAGGCCAGCTAATGAAAATGCCTGGCCTTTTTCTTTTAATAAAAGAGCTGATAGCATTACACCAAACACCGGATTCATAAAGCCAAATACTGCAATTCTTGAAGGCGGATTATATTTCAAAAGCAAAGACCAGATTGTATAAGCTACCGCTGAAATGCAAGCCATATACAGCAAAAGGAACAATGGTGCGATTCCCTCAAAACGAAGTTTTCCACCCATTATTTTTCCCATAACGATAAGCACTGTACCACCCATCATAAACTGCCAGCCGCTAAGGAGAACCGGGTTTGCTTTTGTAGAAAACTTTTTAATAAATGCAGAAGAACACGCAGCGGAAACTGTGGAAACAAGTATAAAAAATTCTCCATTCCAGTGAAAGCTCATATCTAAACCTCCGCCACCAAGATTAACAAGAATCACTCCGGCAAAGCCAATAACACAGCCAATAATTTTCGGTCCGGTCAGCTTTTCCTGATGAAATATAAGGCTGGCAATTAAAATAACCAGGAAGGAATTCGCTCCGTTAATAATTGAAGACTTTACTCCTGTTGCATGAGCCAGTCCCATATAAAAGAATACATATTGTAATATTGTCTGAAAAACTGCCAGTATCATTGCCATGGGAATTTCCGTCTTTTTTAATTTATACTTTCCGGAAGTCCCAAGCAAAAGCACAAGAAAACCGGCAAGAAAAAAGCGGCATCCTGCAAACAAAAGCTGTGATGAAGCATCTGCTGATGCAATATGAAACATCTTGTATCCTATTTTTATACAGGGAAATGCACTTCCCCAAAGCAGACAGCATATCATAGCCAAAAACCATACAACGCCTGTCTTTTGCATCCATTGTTCTTTCAAATTACTTTCCTCCTGTTTTATCACATATTTTACAAAATGATCGCAATCCTTTAACATTTGATTTTGCTGTTCTATTCTATACTAGCTATCCCTCGTCTGTCAAATTCATTTCTCCTAAGAAACTTTGTTCTGTATTCTTGCATTTAAAAATAAGATACTATACAATGATGTCAGGACCAAAAGGTCAAAACTCCGTTCGTGCCTGTACGATAGGGTGTTTGACTTTGAAATCCGCGGAACATGATAAAGGAGGTGATTAACTTATGAAGTTAATCCACACTGCCGACTGGCATCTTGGAAAAAATATCGAAGGTTACACCCGCTTAGAGGAACAACGGCAGTTTTTAAAAGACTTTATAAAAATATGTGAAGATGAACAAGCAGATATGATTATTATTGCCGGAGATATTTATGATAATTATAATCCGTCTGCCATGGCGGAACAGCTTTTTTATGATACATTAAAACAACTTTCAAGAAATGGCAGCTGTATGACGGTTGTGATTTCCGGAAATCATGATAATCCTGACCGCCTGACTGCCTCTGGACCACTCGCACGAGATCATGGCATTGTTATGGCCGGCACCCCAAATTCCATAATCACTCCCGGGATATATGGACAACACGAAATTACGGAAAGCGCCTCGGGATATTTTCACGCAATTATAAATAATGAAGAAGTTGATATGCTTCTTGTTCCTTTTCCAAGTGAAAAAAGATTGAATGAAGTATATCTTAATGAAACAGACGATGAAACACAGAAAGCCGCTTCATATGGAGAAAAAATGTCTGCACTCTTCTCTTCTCTTAAAGAACATTTTCATAAAGATTCCATACATCTTATCGCAAGTCATCTCTTTGTAATGGACAGCATTGAAGATGGTTCCGAACGAAGTATACAGCTTGGAGGAAGCTATATGGTCGGAGGAGATATCTTTCCTGAGACAGCAGACTATATCGCTCTTGGACACGTCCATAAACCACAGAAGGTTCCCGGCTGTCCAAATGCAAGATACAGCGGCTCTCCACTTCCTTTTAATATTAAGGAAACTTCTTTTCATAAACAGGTTATCTCCGTAGAACTTCGTGCCGGCTCTCCCTGCGTTATTCATGAACTGCCGCTTCCTGTATATAAACCAATCGAAATATGGCATTGTGAAAACATTGAAGAAGCGATTAAAAAATGCGAAGAAAATAAAGAGCGGGACTGCTGGGTATATCTTGAGATCAAGACCGACCACTATATTCATGAAGAAGATATCAAAAAAATGAAAACATTAAAAACAGACATTCTATCGATCACTCCTGTTTTACCAGAGAATGACTCTGATGACTTTTCCGCCTCTGATATTAGAGAACAGCCATTTGATGAACTTGTTAAAAATTTTTACCGGAAAAGATTTCAGGTTGATATCAGAGAAGAGACACTCGCTCTTTTGATGCAGATTATGGAGGAGAACTAAATGAGACCACTTCAATTAAAACTGACTGGCATTAATAGTTACCGAGAAGAACAGATCATTGATTTTGAAACACTGACTTCGCAGGGACTTTTCGGAATTTTTGGTCCTACCGGAAGCGGAAAGTCCAGCATTTTAGATGCGATGACTCTTGCCTTATATGCGAAACTCCCCCGCGATACTAAAAACTTTATCAATACCAACGAAAAAAAAGCTACTGTTTCCTTTCTTTTTTCCATCACAACAGACAAGACACGCAAATACTTAGCAGAACGTTCTTTTCGCTATCACACAGGAAATAGCGCTTCTACAGTAAGAAATACAACCGGACGTCTTATCTTGTATGAGGGAGATACTGAAACTGTTTTAGCTGACAAACCTACAGAAGTTACAAATGAATGTATCCGTCTTCTTGGACTTACAAGCGAAGACTTTATGAGGACGGTCGTTCTTCCACAAGGACAGTTCAGTGAATTTCTCCGTCTGAAAAACAAAGAACGACGCGTTATGCTCCAGCGTATTTTTCACCTTGAAAAATATGGAATAGAACTTACCGGTAAAATTGCCCGCGCAAGGCAAAAACAAGATTTACTTTTAAGTACTCTTTCCGGAGAAAAAAAGGGATATGAAGATATCTCTTCCCAGAAGCTTTCTTCATTGAAAAAAGAAAAAAAAGAAAATACCAAACAGTGCGCCACTCTCTCTGAACAGCTCACTGTTTTAGAAAAAAACTTTGAAGAAACAAATGAACTTTTCTCCTTACAGCAGGAACTCTCTCCCCTAGAAGAACAAAAAAAAGAAAATGAAAAGAAACTTTCTTCCATAAAACAAAAGGAAAAACAGCTTGATACTGCAAAAAAAGCCAATCAGCTTCGTTCTTTTTCTGATCAGGTCTCACAGACAAAAAGCATTTGTGAAGAAGCAGAAAAAAGATTGCAGCATATTCAAAAAGAAGTAGATTCTCTTCACATTGCTTTTGAAGCAGCAAAAAAAGCATATGATGAAGTCCATCTATCACAAAAAGAAACTCTCCCTGCCCTTCAAAAAGAAGAGCAATTATTAGAAAACTCTCTATCCACTATCAACACAATACAATCCTGGTCTAAATCACAAAAAGATTACGAAAGACAAAACCAGGAACTTTTAAAAACATTGTCTCCTTTAAAAGAAAAGCAGCACAGCCAATTAAAAAAAGAAGAAGACATGCGAAAACAGATTGAAAACATAGAAGCGGAACTAGATGCAGACAAAGTTACTGCTGCAAAAAAAGCTCTTTTAGAAAAGGGCAATATCATGGAAGAAAACTATCGGGAAAAGCATCAGAATTATACAACAAATTCAGAGGTTTTATCTGACTTAAAAGCAAAGATCATAACAGAAAAAGAAGCCTTTACTCTAAAAAAAAGGCAATTAGAATACAGCTATATACAACTTTCCCATCGACTTTCTTATTTAGAAAAACAACATTCTGATCTTACCAAAAAATTAACTGATTTTAAAGAAAAAGAAACTCAAAACAAGCAGCAGCAAAAATTATTGCAGCAAAATCATATGGCTCAGCTTTTACGCGAAGAATTACAAGAAGGTGTGGTCTGTCCCGTCTGCGGTATTCCTTATGAAAAACATGATCTGCCAACAGAATCCTCCCCATTTTCGTTGAAAGATCTAGAAGAAACGCAAAAAAATCTAGAAAAAAATATACAGCAATTGCAGAATAGAATCATGCAGATTGAAAAAGAGTTTGCCTCTCTAAATACACAACTCCCAAATCTAGAAGAGGCTCTGGAAATCACTACCCAAAACGATCTCTCTGATATGATTTCTGCCCCTGATCTACAGAAAAAAACTCCGAATAATCCCCCTATCGTACCGGATTATTCTGCCATTTCCAGACAGCATGCTGAATATTTACAGGCAAAAGGACACCTTCAACAGCAGGAAAACCAGTATGCAGAGCAGAACACACTCCTGAAAGAACAGCACGCTACCCTCCAAAACTATGTAGAAAAAATATTTTCTCTTCGAAAAGAAAATAACATCGAAAATTTTTCTATCGCTCTTAAAAACCTTCGAAATAGGGAAGAACATCATCAAAAACAAGAAAAAGCTTTAAAAGAAAAACGCCTTTCTTTAGAAATCCTCCTTTCTGAGAAAGAAAGTCTTTCCTCCCAGATTATATCTTTAGAAAATGAAAGTTCATCCCTCACTGCAACCATTGATAACTGCAAAAAAGTAATTACAGAACAAACCGAAAAAATTCCAAAACAGTTCTCTTTCGATATGGATTTTCCTCTGGCATTAAATAAGGTCAAAGAAAAACAGGAAAATATCAAAACTTGTTTTTCCAAAGCAGAAAAAGTCTACCAAAACAAACAAAAAGAACTGCAGCAAAAACGAGAAGAACTTGGCTCCTGCGAAAGCACTGCCGTCTCTTCACATACACATTTAAAGCAAATGACGCAGCTTTATCAAAACCAAAAAAATATGCTCGGTTTTAAAGAAGAGGAACAGCCTGAATGTTACTACATGGAAGAAATACAAATAAATCAACTTCACAACGAAATTGACACCTACTATACTTCTGCAAGAAAAACCGAAGAACAAATTCTTTATTTAAAAAACAAGCTTGGAAATCGTCATATTGAAGAAGAAGACTGGCGCAGACAAAAAGAAGAACGGGACTCTGCCAGAAACCAAATTAATACTCTAACTTCTTCCCTTCTCCTTTTAGACCATCAGATTCAGGAGATGACAGAAAGACTCACTGAAAAGCAAAAATTAGAAGAACAATGGGAAAAAGAAACACATAAAAAAGATATGATAAAAGAATTAGAACAGCTTTTCAAGGGAAACGCTTTCATTGAATATGTGGCCCAGGCAAAGCTTGCTTATATCGCCAGAGAAGCTTCCGTCATTCTCTCAAAGATATCTGGTGGAAACTACACTCTCGAAATTAACGAATCCGCTGAATTTATTATACGGGATAATAAGAACGGCGGTGCCATACGCCCTTCCGATACTCTTTCCGGCGGAGAAATGTTTATTACATCCCTCGCATTAGCATTAGCTCTTTCTTCCTCCATCCAGCTTAATGGAGCTGCACCACTTGAATTTTTCTTCTTAGATGAGGGATTCGGAAGTTTAGATGACGATCTGCTAGACACTGTTATGAATAGCTTAGAGCAACTTCAATCTAAAAAGAGAAGTATTGGCATCATCAGTCATGTAGAGGCCATTCAGACAAGAGTTCCCGTAAAGCTCCTTGTCACTCCATCAGATCTATCACAAAAAGGCAGCCAGATTACATTAGAATATTCCTAATCCTGATTTAATGGACTAAAGAAACGAAAACCAGAACTTTATATAAAATAAAATGTGAAGATAGTCGCGGCGTAGATTTTTACTTGCTCCGACATCATATTTTATTTTATATAAAGTTTCTGGTTTTCTGTTCTTTGGCCACAGAGGAAATCAGGATTTTGTGTAAAAAAATAAGGGGGTTTCCCAAAAGTCTACGCTTTCTATATCAAATGAAAATATCCAGAAGAAATAGTCAATCCTTTAGACTTTAATTTCCCGAGAATCCATAGCCTTCTGGGCAATCCCCCGTCTCACCAACTACGGATTTAGAGTAGACAGAAAAAAGAAACAATACCATATCCCAGATGCGGCTTCGGAGCGTGTTTAAAATGCAGATAAGCATCTTAAACGCAGCGACTACTGAGCATCTGGGATATGGTATTGTTTCTTTTTTCGTAAACTATAAATCAGTAATTAAAAACCTTTGTAGTATCTTCCTAAGGCATCTGCTGCAACCATTGCTGCGTATACCTTCTCTGGTGTAACTTCAAATGGTTCATTACCTAATGTATCATCTGGTGAAGCTGCTAATGTTGCTGCTTCCATAAGAGCATCCTTATCTGGATTCTCGATTCCAAGATCTGCAAATGTAGTAGGAAGTCCAACATCCATGCAGAAAGTAATTACTTCATCTAATAAATCTTCATCGGCATTCTCAAGTACAAGCTGTGTTAATGTACCAAATGCAACTTTTTCTCCATGATATAAATGGTGACATTCTTTAATACATGTCAGGCCGTTATGGATGGCATGTGCGCCAGCTAATCCGCCACTTTCAAATCCCATACCAGATAACAGTGTGTTTGCTTCAATTACTTTTTCTACTGCTGTAGTACATACATCAGCTTCTACTGCAAGTTTTGCTTTTACACCTTCTTCTATTAATGTCTGATAGCAAACTTTTGCCAAAGTAATCGCTGCAATTGTAATATGACCACCTGCACAGCTAGTTGCATTGCTTGCCTGACAGGCTTTTGCTTCAAAATATGTTGCAAGTGCATCACCCATACCGGAAACTAACAGTCTCGCCGGAGCCTTTGCGATAATATCGGTATCTACTAAAACAAGATTTGGATTTGCCGGTAACCATAAGTATTCTTCAAATACGCCATCATCTGTATAAACTACAGTAAGGGCAGAACAAGGTGCATCTGTTGCGGCAATGGTAGGACATACGATAACCGGACTGTTCACATAATAAGCAACGGCTTTTGCTGTATCAAAAATCTTTCCGCCGCCGACACCGATAACCATATCGCAGCCTTTTTCTTTTACAATAGCAACCAGGCGGTTAATCTCGTTTTTAGAACATTCCCCATGAAATGCTTCAAAAACAAGTTCACATCCTGTCTCTTTGAAACTATCTTCGATAATTCCACCAACACGTTTCTTTCCGCTTTCACTAATTAAAATAAAAGGCTTCTTTCCAAGCTTTGTAGCGTACTGCGCAATATTAGCAAGCTCTCCCTTTCCCTGCACGTACTTCGCTGGACTGATAATAATGTTTGCCATAAAAAAATACCATCCTTTCTTATAATAGAAAAAAATTGCTACAAAAACCGCTTTGTAACCCCGGTTTTCTTGTTATAATTATAACAATTTTCTAATAAAAAAGCAATAGTTCTTTGTATAATTAGACAAAAACAGGAAACAGATGCGATAGTTGTTTCTGTAAAGTTACTACTATAATATCCATTTCCCGTTTCTATTTATTTTATTCGAAGTTATTATCGAAAATAATATTAAGTTTAGCTTAATGCTGCTGTAACAAGTGCCATTTTATAAACTTCCTGTGCATTACATCCACGACTTAAATCATTGATCGGTGCATTAAGTCCCTGAAGAACTGGTCCGATTGCTTCATATTCACCAAGACGTGCAGCAATCTTATATCCGATATTACCTGCACTGATTTCTGGGAAGATAAAAGTATTTGCCTGTCCTGCTACTGTAGAACCTGCACATTTTACTTTTGCAACTTCCGGTGCTACCGCTGCATCAAACTGAAGCTCACCGTCAATATCTAAGTCTGGCGCCATCTCTTTTACTTTCTTTGTAGCATTCGCCATTAATGTTACCATCTCGCCCTTTCCAGAGCCATATGTAGAATAAGATAACATAGCAACCTTTGGATCAATACCAAAGATTTTTGCTGTCTTTGCAGTCTCAATAGCGATCTCTGCTAATTCATCTTCATTTGGAGCAATGTTAATTGCACAATCTCCCATTGCTAACTTCTTATCACCTTTTACCATGATAAAGCAGGAGCTTACAATCTTGTTACCTGGTTTTGTTTTAATTAACTGTAATGCAGGACGTACTGTATCTGCTGTAGAATAAGTTGCTCCTCCTAACAGACAATCAGCCTTACCCATCTTTACTAACATTGTTCCAAAATAGTTTGATTTAGAAAGAGCATCGCGAACCTGTTCCGGTGTCATCTTGCCTTTTCTTAATCTTACCATCTCATCAACCATCGCATCAATATCAGCATACTGTTCCGGATCAATGATCTGACATTTATCAATATTAAATCCGGTTTCTTTTGCTGCTGCCTTTACTTCGTCAGCCTTTCCAAGAAGAATAACACCAAGAACTCCCTCTGCTGTAAGTTTATCTGCTGCCTCAAGAATACGGGCATCTGTTCCTTCTGTAAAAACAATAGTACGTGGGTTTGCTTTTAACTGTTCTGATAATTTTTTAAACATGTTTTATTTACCTCCTGTTATTCAGTCATATACCTAACTAAATCCAAATAACTAAAATCTTTCGACTGCAGATCGCGCAATGAACTATCGCACGAACTTGCACACACATTTTTTATTGTATCGGTTTTGTTTCCGCTTTTCAAGCTATTTCGAAAGAAAATACAAAAATTTATGCACTTTTCTTTGTACATAATAGAATTCCACTATGGATCATAAAACAATCTGCTAAGCAAACTGCACAACAAAGGTATTACTGTACAGATTTTTTATATTCATAACGTAATATTCCACTCTGGAATACGCCTTCTTTCCAGGTTCCTTCTTTCACAATATCCCAGTCTGGATGTTGTTTATCCAAATATTTCTTTTGTCCGTAACCTTCTTTTATTCCATCCGAATCAAAAACGGCATCACATAAAAGTCTTCCATCTTTTCCGTATACTTTATACCGATCTTTATCCCACTCAAAAGCACGAACACCTGTGGAATAGCGATTTCGATATCCTGGTCTGAACTTTTTACCGGTAAGCTGCTGGAACAGACGTAGCGTATTCGGATGGAGAAGCGCAGTATAACGAAGTCCCCCTTCACTTAGCTCTTTGTAATAATATGGATAAAACGGCATCATAAACTGTAAAAACACTTGCTTTAACTTCTCGATATCATTTACATATCCTACAATTTTACCTTCCTCTTCCCGAAAATCTACACAGGTAAAGTATTCTTTTACCATTCTTCCTGTAATGGTAGAAAGCCCTTCAATAATATCATTCTTTTCTTTATATAATTCCTGAGATATCTCCCCAAGCTTTTTGAGCTGACTCCATTCCTCTTTATTATAAACACAAACCAAATTCTGCAGCTCCTGAGTCATATAATGATATAACTGCTCTTTTTGTTTCACTGCCTGCATATCTGCAGATGCCTCTTCTTTTGTCGAAATATTCTGTAACTCTTTTTTTGCAGCACTTTGTAATTCTCTTTGTGACTCTTTTTGCGTAGTACCTTGCGATTCTCCCTGTATCCTGCTTTGTGACTCTCTTTTCGCAGTACTTTGTAACTCTTCTTTCGTAGTATTCTTTGAATCAGACTTACTAGCCATAAAAAAGGCAATCCCAGCAATAATAATTCCAATTACTACGACTCCGATTATAAGATTCATTTCTTCTCTCCCTCTTTTTCCTCAGTAATTATAGCAATTTTGAAAAAAATACTATATTATATTTATACTATACGTTTTTCACAAAAAATTCAATATTAAATGTTATATTTAGTAAGTATATATAAACGAAGACTTTTATGGAGATTCTATATGATTACTTGTTTCGTACAGCTTAATTTAAAGCTGCTTTTCGTTTTAATCCTGTTGGGATTTATTATCGGGAAAAGCAGACACTCAGCCATTCAAAACTTTTCCAATAAAAAATGTGGCTATTTTATTATGGACTTTTTTAATCTGATCGGTATTCCTGTTCATGAGCTTGGACATTTACTTTTTGGACTTTTCTTTGGATATCATATTGACCAGGTTTGCCTGTACCGCACCACAAAAAGGGCGATTCATTCAGGTGGAACTTTAGGATTTGTAAAAAT
>UMCO01094568.1_pt1 | contig 12849 bp, 10 predicted proteins | sample 1964251 | NCBI WGS metagenome assembly UMCO01 (sample SAMEA4835970, study PRJEB28245) | human gut metagenome | biome: gut microbiome; material: fecal sample | place: Denmark | collected 2008
GCTATCTAAATCCACAGTTTGTAAGGGTGGGGAATCTCCAGAAGGTTATGGATTCTTGGGGAGTTAAAGTCTAAAGGGTTGACATTCAAATTGTTGTATGTTGTCTACACTTGAAATTTGAATGCGATTTAACAGGAATATGCTTCCTTCTGAAGATTTCATCTGTAGACAAATAGAAAACCAGAATTATATTTTTGCCATCTGTAAAGTATTTTATCTTTTCTTTATATCTTTCGTAGCGTTGTTCTAGACCTTCTGGCTGTAAGAGTGTAGAATATGCCATTTACGCTACCTTCATTATAATGTGTTATTGGTTGCTATGTGATTGTTATATACATAATTTGACATAAAAATCAATGAATATCTAAGCTAAAATTCTACAACCTACAACAATTTGAATGTCAATCCTTTTGAATTTAATTTCTTGGAAAGTCATAACCTTTTGGAGAATTCCTATTCTCATCAACTGTAGATTTAGAGTAATCAGAAAAAAGAAAAATCAGCCTGTCCCAGATGCGGCTTCGGAGCGTGTTTAAGATGCGGACGAGCATCTTAAATACAGCGACTACAGAGCAGATGGGATAGGCTGGTTTTTCTTTTTTCGTCTACACGAAATCTACAAATCAGGAGTTGTTACCATCTTTTTGTTTTGTTTTTTGAAACCTGCTTTTTCTTTGCAGAAATCACGCGGATAGCATTTCTTTTACCGCTTCTGGCATAGGCTCTATTTTTCTTAACGATTACTTTTCCGAATTTTTTTAATGTATGGGAGAATATAAAGATTCCCTGTCTGCCGCCTTTTACGATATTGTTTTCAATGACAACTTTATTTTTAATGCTTGTTTTTGGAGAAGAACCTTTCTGATAAGCAACAGCGAGTCCTACGGAGTAGGAATTACGTTTTAAAGGTGTTTTTGTTGTTATGCGGCAATTTTTTACTGTGGCGCTTTTTGTATTAAAAAGTGCGAGTGCTTCTGCAGACTTTCCAGTAATGTTGCAGTTTTCTATTGTGATATTAGAGTGATAGTTTCCAGCTTTTCGATATTTTGATTCACTACCTGGAAAACTTGCGCAGATGCCCCTTGCTCCGCTAACAGTACAGTTCGTTACGCTGATATTTTTGCTTGGGGTACCGTTACAGAGCTTTGGGCTTAAACGGTAAAGACCGGGAGCTGTTTTTGGTGTGGCAAGGTCAATCTGGAGCTGTTCTTCTACACATTTTTTTGGACATTTACCCTGTGGGATTAATTTACATCCATTAATGGAAATACCGTTGCATGCGATCAATTCAATACCATGTCCGGTGTAATTGCAATAGACGGTAGCATCATTGATAGAAATATCAGAAGCATAGGAAATTCGCATCATGGTTCCTTTTAATCCAGAGGAAGATGAATTTTTCCATACTCCTCCGTTAATGGTAAGGTTTTTAAAATTATCATAGGATGCTGCAGTTGGGTCGTTTATAATTACGCCGCTTCCGGATGTGATCGTATGGTTTCCGGCATTGATTGTTGTGTTGTTGCCCGGGCGTAAATAGGTATCGATGGAAATATCATTGTTGATATTAATTATTTTAGGTTTATCGCTGCTGATTAAATGATTTAAAGCCCGGCGATTTCCGGCAGCACTTCCTGTTGGAATGAAATCATAAATTGCAGGAGAGTCTTGATAAGCGATTACCTTATGATGGTAAGTTATTTTTTTTCGAGAAGCTTTTTTTGCATTTTTGGCATAGGAAGTGTTTCCGCAGAAACAAAATAATCCTGTAATGATAGTAAGAGTAAAAGTAATAAATAATAGTTGTTTAATTTTTTTCATAAATTTCTCCATATTTTATAACGTATTCTCAGAATCTTTCTGTGATTAATTTTGTGAAAAAAGCTGTTCTAACTGTGCAAAGAATCCCGGATAAGACACATCCACGCAATCAGAGTCAGTAATAATCGTTTCTCCATCCGCATTTAGCCCAGCAATGGCAAATGTCATGGCGATGCGGTGATCCATGGAACAGTTGATGCTTGCTCCGTGAAGAGTAGGGATGGTATTATCAGAACGGCTATTGATAATAAAGCCGTCATCGGTATCAATGATGTCTGCGCCCATAGCACCTAAGTTTTCCGTCATAATAGCGATACGGTCGGATTCTTTTACACGAAGTTCGTGAGCATCTTTGATAATGGTCTGCCCCTTTGCAAAACATGCCATAAGGGCAATGACAGGAAGTTCGTCAATAAGAGCAGGGATAATATCTCCTTCTACAATTGTTCCTCGAAGACTGCTTGTTTTTACAAGAAGATCAGCAACTGGTTCCCCGCCCTCTTCTCTGGCATTTAATAATGTGATATCGGCGCCCATATCCTGGCATACTTTCAAAATTCCAGCACGCGTGTCATTGATACCGACATTATTTATTGTGATTTCAGAATTTGGCGTAATCAGGGCGGCTACAATAAAGAAAGCGGCAGAAGAAATATCGCCGGGAACTTCGATATGCTGTCCATGCAAGGTTTCAGGTGGAGTGATGGTGCAAGTGTTTTTATCTGATACGATATTGGCTCCAAAAGAACGAAGCATACGTTCTGTGTGATCTCTGGAAAGTGCCGGCTCGGTCACGCTTGTTTTTCCATTAGCATACAGCCCGGCAAGCAGTACACAGGATTTCACCTGGGCAGAAGCAACAGGAGAATCATAGTGAATGGCGTTTAGAGAACGACCTTTGATGGAAAGTGGTGCACAGCCAGTATCGTGAATACTTGTAATATCAGCGCCCATCATAGAAAGAGGCTTCATGATCCGTCCCATAGGGCGGGAATTTAAAGAAGCATCGCCGCTTAAAACAGTATCAAAGTTTTGACCGGCAAGGATTCCGGAAATAAGACGGGTTGTTGTGCCGCTATTCCCGACATCTAAAGTTTCTTCTGGTTTGTGAAGACCATGAAGTCCCTTTCCGTGAACATAAATCGTATCCTCTTTTTCTTCGATAGAAATTCCCATTTTGCGAAAACAGTCAATAGTAGAAAGACAATCAGCTCCTTTTAAAAATCCATGGATGGTAGTTGTTCCTTCTGCAAGTGAGCCAAACATAATGGCTCTGTGGCTGATGGATTTATCTCCGGGAACAGTAAGAGTTCCTTTAAGACCGGTAATTCTTGTTATTTTTTTCATAAATAAATCCTCACTTTATGTAAATTTATAAATAGTCATGTACATGTTTTGTAATAAAAATATGTAATATAAATCAGCGAATATGTACAATGTAATTTCTCTCTTCTAACACCTGAGCCCCTTTTTGGCAGGATTCCTCATCGTAAAGAACAATTTCTAAAACACCTTCTTCAAATTCTCGATTGTATATGATACCGATATTTTTTAGGCTGATGCTGTTGAAAGCAAGCAGAGAAGCAACTGTAGCGATCGTACCTGGCTGGTCTGGAATATGTACATAAAGTTTATGTACTTTATCAAATAAGCCAATGGAATGGTCGGGTACAGAATTTCGATATTCACCGGCTTCTTTAAAATATTCATTGACATATGTGCCATTCTTATTGTCAAGCTGATCAATAACTTCCTGAAGATCATGAATCATAGAGGTAAGTAAAGTTTTTATATTGGAAGAATTATTTTCACAGATCTGTTCCCACATAACCGGGGAAGAAGAAGCAATTCGTGTGATATCCTTAAAACCTCCGGCAGCAAGCTGTTTTAACATACCGTTGTTTCGGTCTGCACGCCGGACGAGATGTACGAGTTCTGCGGCAACAATATGCGGTACATGGCTGATTGCGGCTGTGATAAAATCGTGTTCTTCCGGTTTCAAAGAAACGGCTAATGCGCCTAATCCCTGAATAAAGGAAGAAAACTTTGTTGTAAGTTGAAACAGTGTACGCTCACTTGGTGTCAGAAAATAGTATGCATTTTCAAGAAGATGATCATTGGCGTAAGCATATCCGGATTTTTCAGAGCCAACCATCGGATGACCGCCAATAAAGTTTGTTTCCATATCAAGTTCTTTGATGGCAGTCTGAATTGGTTCCTTTACACTTCCGACATCGGTAAGCAGACAGTTTTCGGAAACAATATCTTTTAATTCTTTTAAATATTCAATATTATTTGAAACTGGTGCGCAGAGAAAGATAATGTCACAGGAAGAAAATGTTGAATCAAGTGTTTCAAAGTATTGAGTTAAAGTACCATCTTCTTTAGCTGCTTTAAGAGAGTCGGTATTTGTATCGAATCCATAAATAATGCTATCTGGATGTATTCTTCGTATTGTTTTGGCGATAGAGCCACCGATTAGTCCAAGGCCGATAAAGCCGATTGTCATATGATTTGCGTTCATAATTGAAGCCTCCAAGTGATGTAAGTTAATGTAAGTTTTAGAGCATCACGAATGTTCAAAAATGCCGGGGCATTCTTGAAAATCTGATACCGTAAAATAGTAAATAATACGATGCTCTCAACGGTATTTATTGTACATGGAAAAAGGAAACGTGTCAACACTTTTCAGCGTTAAAGCAAAATCGGAAAAAGAAGGGAAAATTGTTTGAACTATTTAGAAAACAGGTTGATTTTTCTATGTTTTATTCTAGAAGAGGAGGATAAGATGTGTTGGAGAGAGGGATATAGTAATAAGATTTTCTATGAATTTAAACGAATTCAAAAAAATGTGTCAAAATGCCAAAAATACTCTTGTAAAATGATGAGTTTTTTAGTAAAATAGTCATGTGAGATTCTTGATGCAAGAATAATTATTCATTAATTTTACAAAAATAAAGCTGAAAATCTCGCAAATATGATTAAACAACATGGGAGGAACTGATTATGAACGTATATGCAACCGAAAGTATTAGAAATGTCGTATTACTTGGACATGGTGGCTGTGGCAAGACTTCTTTAATTGAATCTATGGCTTTTACAACGGGGATTATTAAGAGGGTTCGTACAGTAACAGAAGGCGGTACAGTAAGTGATTACGATAAAGAAGAGGTTAAAAGAAAGTTTTCTATTCAGTCCTCAGTTATTCCTCTGGAGGTAGATGGAGTTAAGGTGAATCTTTTAGATACACCAGGTTTCTTTGATTTTTCAGGTGAAGTGTACGAAGCATTAAGTGTAGCAGATGGCGCGATCATTGTTATTAATGGTAAGTCCGGAGTAGAAGTTGGAACAAGAAAGAGTTTTGAATTTTGTGCGAAGAGAGGTATTCCGGTTATCGTATATATTACATGCGTAGAAGATGAACATGTAGATGCTTCTGCGATTATTGATGAACTTCGAGAAAGTTATGGTAACAAGATTGTACCGTTCCATATGCCAATGAAGGAAGGAACAGAATTTAAAGGATTTATCAATGCAGCGAAGATGTTAGAGTGTCGTTTACAGCCGAATGGAACTTACTACGAAAAAGAAGTAGAAGAAGGTGTGAATGAAGAGCTTGATGAGTATCGCCAGCAGTTGATGGAAGGTGTTGCTGAGACAAGCGAAGAACTTATGGAGAAGTTCTTTGCAGAAGAGCCATTTACAGAAGAAGAGATTAAGACAGCGATTGTTTCTTCTATTGCAAAGAGAGATCTTATGCCTGTTATCTGTGGAGCAATCAATACAGATTATGGTGCTAATATTCTTCTTCATGATATGGTGAAGTATTTCTCCGCACCAGGTACCGTTACAGATCAGTTTGTTGGAATTAAAGTAAAGACGGATGAACCGGTGAGCGCAGCTTACGATGTAAGCCAGCCGGTAAGTGCTTATGTATTTAAGACAATCGCAGATCCATTTGTAGGCCGTTTTTCTTTAGTAAAGGTTACAGATGGTATTTTAAAGGCAGATAGTGCTGTATATAATGCAAACAGAGATGCAGAAGAGCGTATCGGCAAGCTCTATGTTTTAAGAGGTAAGGAACAGATTGAAGTGAATGCTCTTTATGCAGGTGATATCGGAGCAATCGCAAAACTTTCTGTTACAAAGACAGGGGATACTTTATCACCGAAGGCTAACCCTATCATCTTTGAGAAAGCGGAGATGCCAGAACCATATACATTTGTCCGCTATGTCACAAAGACAAAAGGTGATGAAGATAAAGTTTCCGCTGCTCTTAAGAAGCTGATGGATGAAGATCTTACGTTAAAAGAAGTTAATGACAAAGCGAACCGTCAGATGTTATTATATGGTTTAGGAGATCAGCATCTTGAAATTGTAAAGAGTAAGCTTGCCGACCGATATAAAGTAGAAATCGAACTTGTAAAACCAAAGGTAGCATTTAAAGAGACGATCCGAGGTAAAGTAGAAGTTCGTGGTAAGTATAAGAAACAGTCTGGTGGACATGGTCAGTATGGTGATGTTCTTATGGAATTTGAACCATCTGGCGATTTAGAAACACCATATGTATTTGATGAGAAGATTTTCGGTGGAGCTGTTCCAAAGAACTACTTCCCGGCAGTAGAGAAGGGTATTGCAGAAAGTTGTCTAAAGGGACCTTTAGCTGGATATCCGGTTGTTGGAATTAAAGCAACCTTGACAGATGGTTCTTATCATCCGGTTGACTCATCCGAGATGGCATTCAAGATGGCAGCGATCACAGCATTTAAGAATGGTGTGATGGATGCAAAACCAGTTCTTCTTGAACCGATTGTAAATCTTAAAGTAGATGTTCTTGATAAGAATACCGGTGATGTTATGGGTGACCTGAATAAGCGCCGCGGTCGTATTCTTGGAATGAATCCATTAGAAGGCGGAAGACAGGAATTAGTAGCAGATATTCCTTTGGCAAGCCTGATTGGATATTCTACAGATTTACGTTCCATGACAGGTGGAAGTGGAGAATTCTCCTATGAATTTAGCAGATATGAGCAGATGCCGGCAGATGCTCAGGAAAAAGTATTAAAAGAAGCAGCGGCTGAAAAGGAGAATATTAAATAAACTATGGTTGATAAAGCGATTACATTTGCTACGAAGGCGCATGAAGGTCAATTTCGAAAAGGAACAAAGCTTCCGTATATTGTGCATCCGTTAGAGGTGGGGGTTATTGTCTCACGAATGACACAGGACAAGGAAGTGATTGCAGCAGCAATTCTTCATGACACATTGGAAGATTGTAAAGAAGTAACGTTTTCTGTACTCTGTCAGGAATTTGGAGAAAGGGTGGCAGAGATTGTAAGAGCCGAGAGTGAGGAAAAGGGGGGGACCTGGAACGAGCGAAAGGCTAATACAGTAAGAAGATTAAAAGAAGAGAAAGTTTCTGATGTGAAGTTGGTTGCTTTGGCAGATAAGCTTTCAAATGCACGTTCCTTAAAACGAGATTATCAAATAGTTGGTGATAAGCTATGGCAGCGTTTTAATATGAAAGACAAAGCGCAGCAGGCCTGGTATTACAGGGGGTTATGTGATTCGTTAAAAGATATGGAGGAGTTTCCAGAGTATTGGGAATTTTGTGAATTGATTGCTTATGTGTTTCGCGGTGTAGTTGTAGAGTAGTTTATAATATCTGTTTTTAACAAAAAAAGAGTAATATAATAAAAGAGCAGGTATCATCGATGGAATGGTCGGGATACCTGTTCTTTTTTGCGGTGAATAAATGAAGAAAATAATGCGAAAAACGATATTGTTTTTGAAAAAGAATGTAACAGAAGTTGTTTTTTTAAGATTATTTTAAAAAAAAGCAGTTGCAAGGATGAAAATAGTATGATAATATCTTTGAGGTGAAAACATTTGTATTTCATAGACGAACAAATACGAGAAGGGAATCCTGACTGTTACAGGCAGGAGATAAGAATATGGAGAACAGTTCTAAATTTTATATGGTAAAAAAGAAAGCTTTGCCCGAAATATTATTAAAAGTGGCAGAAGCGAATGCTTTGCTAAACAGGGGGAAAGCAAGGACAATTAAAGAAGCGATAGATGCTGTCGGTATCAGTCGGAGTTCTTATTACAAATATAAAGATGATATCTTTCCTATTCATGAGAAGATACAGGGGAAAACGATTACCTTTGTAATGGAAATGGAAGACCGGCCGGGTCTGCTTTCCAGCATATTAAAGGTTGTAGCAGATTGTAAGGCAAATATTTTGTCAATACATCAGAGTATACCGGTTAATCATATTGCTCTTATAACGTTAAGTGTAATGATTTTACCAATTACAGATGATGTGGCAGAACTTTTTGATAGAATTGAAAATGCGGATGGAATTAATAATCTGAAGATTGTTTCAGAAGAATAAGGAGGATAAAGATGATAAATGTAGCGGTGTTAGGACATGGCACGATTGGTTCAGGTGTAGTAGAAGTACTGCAGACCAATGCCGCAGTCATTGCAAAGAGAGTAGGAGAGGACATTGCCGTAAAATATATTTTGGATTTGAGAGATTTTCCGGGAGATCCGAATGCGGATAAAGTTGTTCATGATTACGATATTATCGATAAAGATAGCGATATTCAGGTTGTTGTAGAGTGTATGGGCGGCGTGGAACCGGCTTATACTTTTGTAAAAAAAGCATTGCTTAATGGAAAAAGTGTTGCAACTTCGAATAAAGAACTGGTTGCAAAACATGGGGCAGAACTCATTGCGATCGCTCGAGAAAAGAACATAAACTTTTTATTTGAAGCAAGCGTTGGCGGCGGTATCCCGATTGTCCGTCCGTTACTGCGCTGCCTCACAGCAGATGTGATTGAAAAAGTCAGTGGTATTTTAAATGGTACAACAAATTATATGCTTACAAGAATGGGAGAAGAAGGACTTTCCTTTGAGGAAGCTTTAAAGGAAGCACAGGAAAAAGGATATGCAGAACTTCATCCGGAAGCAGATGTAGAAGGTTATGATGCCTGTCGTAAGGTTGCGATATTATCTTCTCTCGCATTTGGACAGCAGGTTGATTTTGAAGATATTTATACAGAAGGTATTACAAAAATTACTGCAGAAGATTTTTGTTATGCTGCAAAGATGAAAAAGAGTATCAAACTTCTTGGAAGCAGCTGGAAAACAGATGACAAGTTTTATGCTATGGTATGTCCGATGCTTTTAGATAATGAACATCCACTTGCAGGAGTAAAAGATGTATTTAACGCAATTTTTGTACGTGGAAATATGATAGATGAGACAATGTTTTATGGTAAAGGAGCTGGAAAGCTTCCTACAGCCAGTGCAGTGGCAGCGGATGTTATAGATTGTGCAAAACATATCGGAAAGAATATTAAAATTCTTTGGGAACCGGAAAAACTTACATTAAGCGATCTTGGAAACTTTGAGAGAAAATATTTTGTAAGAATGCCAGCAGACACTGCAGAAGAAACCATACAGAATATATTTGGGGCAGTGGAGATGATTTCAGTGGATGGAATTGATGAAAAAGCATTTATCACAGGGCTTATGAAAGAAAGTGCCTTTAATGCGGCAGCAGAAAAAGCAGGAAATATTATTAACCGTATCCGTCTTGACTGATTATAAAAAAATATGTAGAATAGTTTGCATATAATCAAAGAGTAATTTTAATAGTTGGTTTTCCTGTATTACATCTGGAATACACTGACTTTAGATTAAAATAATAGATGAGAATATTGAAAGACTTAGGGAGGAACAGAATGTTAATCGTTAAAAAATTCGGAGGAACATCTGTAGGAAACAAAGAAAGAATTTTAAATGTTGCCAAGAGATGTATCGAAGATTATCAAAAGGGTAATGATGTTGTTGTTGTTTTATCCGCTATGGGTAAATCAACAGATGAACTGATCAATATGGCAAAAGATATCAATCCGACACCATCAAAAAGAGAGCTGGACATGCTTGTTACAACAGGAGAACAGGTTTCTGTATCCCTCATGGCAATGGCAATGGGCTCATTAGGTGTGCCGGCGATTTCATTGAATGCATTTCAGGTAGCGATGCATACAACACACCGTTATGGTAATGCACAGTTAAAGAGAATTGATACAGATCGTATCCGTAATGAATTAGAACAGAGAAAGATCGTTCTTGTTACCGGATTCCAGGGAATTGATAAGTTTGATAACGTAACAACACTTGGAAGAGGTGGTTCTGATACAACAGCAGTAGCACTGGCAGCGGCTCTTAATGCAGATGCCTGCGAAATCTACACAGACGTAGATGGTGTTTATACAGCAGATCCACGTTACGTGAAGAAAGCAAGAAAGCTTGATGAGATTACTTATGATGAGATGCTTGATTTGGCTTCTCTTGGAGCGGGAGTACTTCACAATCGTTCCGTAGAGATGGCAAAGAAATATGGAGTACAGTTAGTAGTTAGATCAAGTTTAAATAATAACGAAGGAACAATCGTCAGGGAGGAAGTAAACATGGAAAAGATGCTTGTAAGCGGTGTTGCAGCCGATAAGAATGCCACAAGAATTGCAGTAATTGGATTAAAGGATGAACCGGGAATCGCATTCCATCTCTTTAATGCCCTTGCAAAATACAACATTAACGTTGATATTATCTTACAGTCTGTAGGACGTAATGGAACAAAGGATATTTCCTTTACTGTAGCAGAAGATGAAGCAGATGAGGCAGTAGCGATCATCCAGAAGAGCTTTCCAAAGAGCGAGTATAACAAGATTGACGAAGAAAAAGATGTTGCAAAAATTTCTATCGTAGGTGCCGGCATGATGACACATCCAGGTGTTGCAGCTTCTATGTTTGAAGCATTATATGATGCAGGAGTTAACATTAAGATGATCAGCACTTCTGAGATTCGTGTTACAGTTCTCATTGACGAGAAATATACAGAAAGAGCGTTAAATGCAGTACATGACAAGTTTGCATTAGGCGACTAATTCTGAACTATAGATTTCGTATAGACGAAAAAAGAAAAACTGGCATATCCCATCTGCTCTGTAGTCGCTGTGATTAAAATGCTAAACCGCATCTTAATCACGCTTCGAAGCCGCATCTGGGATATGCCAGTTTTTCTTTTTTCTGTCTACTCTAAATCCATAGTTTGCAAGAATGGGGGATGTTCCAGAAGGTTATGACTTTCCGAGAAATTAAATTCAAAAGGATTGACATTCAAATTGTTGTATATACTTGGAAATTAGTTGTATCAGATGCGTGATAACTTCACTTCTACATGACATCCCACGACAAAAAAAGTTCTCTTCTGGAGTTTTTATCTGAATAAAAATCGTAGATTTCTGGACATCCCCCGTTTATTTTTTTGACTGATTTGCAGAATAAGGTTAAGCAGGCACTGTAATAGAACTTTTTGCTAAATTGTAAGGAAAGTATAGTAAAGAAAAGAGAATTAGAAACTTCCAGAAGAAATGAGGTAATTCTTTAGGCTTTAATTCCCCGATAATCCATAACCTTTTGGAGATTCCCCATTTTCACCAACTGTGGATTTACAGTAATCAGAAAAAAGAAATCATCCCCTATCCCAGATGCGGCTTGGGAGCGTATTTAAGATGCGGATGAGCATCTTAAATACAGCGACTACAGAGCAGATGGGATAGGGGATGATTTCTTTTTTCGTCTACCTGAAATCTACAGATCAGGATTGTTTTATAAATCTTTTTGTGTTATGATTAAAGAAAATATCGAGGACAGGAGAGTAAGCGATGAAAAGACAAGACTACTTATCGTGGGATGCCTATTTTATGGGTGTAGCCCTTCTTTCTGCGCAGAGAAGTAAGGATAATAATACGCAGGTTGGCTCCTGCATTGTTGATCCGCATAATAAGATTCTCTCTATGGGGTATAATGGAATGCCGACAGGATGCAGTGATGACAGAATGCCATGGGAACGGAAGGGAACTCCGCTTGATACAAAGTATTTATATGTGTGCCATGCGGAACTGAATTCTATACTTAATTATAGTGGCGGTTCTTTAAGAGGAGCGCGTATTTATACTACTTTATTTCCATGTAATGAGTGTACTAAGGCGATTATCCAGGCGGGAATTACAGAAGTAATCTACTATTCTGATAAGTATGCGGATACAGATTCTACGATCGCAGCGAAAAGAATGTTTGATATGGTAGGAATTACTTACAGGCAGTACCAGAAAGAAGAAAAAGAGCTGGTTCTGGATTTGTAAAAGACATAAATGTCTTGATAGATGAATAGAATTTAAAAAAGTGACAAAAAAGACTTGACATGTTGTCTGGGTAATGCTATAGTAATTAAGGTTATTGAGTAACAGAAAAGCAGAGTATCCACTCTCACCTTAGCACGTATGGTGACTCGGGTTAATATCGTATATATAATGAACTGTTTTGACAGGGATTATGAGATATTTTGTGGATGGTCTTGTGACTGTCCATTTTTTCTATGTTTTTCATGGGTGTTTGGGCACAAGGTGTACTTGAATTGCCGGACTAATGTTTATTTTTTATGGAGGTGTACTACTATTAACGAATTAATGATTAATGAACAGGTACGTGACAGAGAGGTTAGAGTTATCAGCAGTAATGGAGAGCAGCTTGGAATTATGTCTTCAAAGGAAGCTATGAAGCTTGCAAGAGAGGCAGAACTTGACCTTGTAAAGATTGCTCCGAATGCAAAGCCGCCTGTGTGCAAGATTATTGATTATGGAAAATATAGATATGAGCTTGCCCGTAAAGAGAAGGAAGCTAAGAAAAAGCAGAAGACGATTGATGTGAAGGAAGTAAGACTTTCACCGAATATCGATAAGAATGACCTGAATACCAAGATCAATCAGGCAAGAAAGTTCCTTTCTAAAGGCGATAAAGTAAAGGTAACTCTTCGTTTCAGAGGAAGAGAACTTGCTCATGTGAATTCCAGTAAGGGAATTCTTGAGGATTTTGCACAGCAGCTTTCAGATATAGCTGTTGTTGATAAACAGCCTAAATTTGAAGGAAGAAGTATGATAATGTTTTTA
>UMCO01076778.1_pt1 | contig 12823 bp, 11 predicted proteins | sample 1964251 | NCBI WGS metagenome assembly UMCO01 (sample SAMEA4835970, study PRJEB28245) | human gut metagenome | biome: gut microbiome; material: fecal sample | place: Denmark | collected 2008
TGTCGAAGCCAATGGTGTTACAGACACGTTCGAAGGCATGATGAGTAACTACGCTCAGGCTTCAAGAGAAGCTCAGGCTGCTATCGCACAGTCGTCTGCAGAGTCTAATGCCATTAGTTATGCGTCTATGGAGCAGCAAGCTAAACAATCCTCTGAATACAGACAGAAGCAGACTGAAGCACAGCAGCAGGATGCTAAGTATGAGGAAGACAAGGCAGCAGCTCGTGAACAGCAGAGAGCACAGCAGCAGGAGGAAGACCTCAGAAACATCGAAAACCACGACAATATCGTAATCATTAAGGATTACCTGGATACGTTGGACATGAGTGACTACCTGCAACCTATCTTGGAAGAGCATCGTACACATACCGAACAGATTAAAGACCTGCAAGCGACGACTACAGAAGTGGTCAAGTTGCTCAGCACGATGATTGAGTACCAGATGGTTACGAGTCCTGAGTTTGCTTCTACCATATCGTATGACGAGCGCTCTAGAATAATGGATAACGGATATGTTACCGCAACTGTTCCGGGATTCTTTTAAGGAGGTGTCTAAATGAGCTGTTTTGATACGTATTCTAAAATACCAAAGGCACTGCCTGAAGAGTTGATTGAAGCGGCACGGACTGATACCGGATATGGTTGCTTGGACTTGATACTCAAAGTCCGAGCAGCCAACTTCTGGCACGAAAGTCTTACAACGCTAACAGATGCTCAGCTTATCGGGTATGTTCAGACGACAATGGACTATTTGTATCCTAACCTGAAACAGAACAATTACAACCTATATATGACTTTGACTTTTCAGGACGAGGATAAGACCCTAGAAGACCTGTTAAAGGTTATCTATAACTATCAGTGGTGGCTCGGATTTGTTGTAGGTCCGAACGGATGCACTCGTGATATAGCGTATGCCAACGAGTTGCTAGAGTTACCTACGAATGAAGAATGGTCAGAACAGTTAGAGCATACACTACTCGAGTTCCAGTCCAAGAATAAGTACATCGAGGAGGTAACCGGGTATGTCTGCTGTGAGACGTTCAAACGCCTAAGACTGTTGGAAAGAGGTGATGTTGGATGAAATCAGTAATCGTTGTCGATGACACCTTGACCGTGGCGACCTTTAAGCGGCAGACAGAACATGCTGATGACATTCTGCGTGCTAATAACCTACCTAATCCGACTTGTCCTTATAGCACGGTTGCTAATCAGCTTTATAATAACGACTTTCAGGCAATGACTAAGCTGGGATTTGACCCTGCATATACAGAGTCTGCTCATGTACGAAGTGTTCAATCTCAGCTGGGTGACCGAGATAAGGCTAATGTGGTGGCTGGATTTACACCCGCAGAGTTTACTCGATATGCTACTCTAGGTAGCGTACCTGGTTGCCTGATAGTTCCTGCAGAATATGTCGATGAGGTTACTCCGGTATCAGGTCACACTCAACAAGCGATACTCCGTGACCTGAGTCTCGCTTCTGTCAGAGAGGATTTGAGAGCAGATACACCGCAGCTCGAGTATCCGAGAATTGACTCTGAATATGGCACATCTGAAGATAACTGGTATTGGAAACCCCGCGGTGATGTTATGTTCCAGGTGGAAGGTCAGTCACCTTTGGAGATTCCTTGCTTCCCTGAAAGCGTGAATGATTCTACATCGGCTACATGGTCTCAGGAAATGACGACATATCAGCATTATGAGCCACAGAATACCTATAATAAATCAGGACCTAGAGTGGTATCGTGTACCTTTAAGATTCATCGTGCTATGTGGGACGGTAATCAGGATTCTGGTAAGTCAGAAGAACTGGTAGCCTATATGCAGTCTGCTTGCTATCCTGACTATGACACCCAAGCGAGTGAACCGCCACGAGTTACTCTTATGATAGGTAAGTCGGTTCGCATCACGGGTATTCTGACCTCGATGGAGACGACTTATAGTGGTCCGATAGGTCCTGACAACAAGTACGACTGCGTCGATATCAATATATCAATCACAGAAGAGTCCGATAATGTCCTCAGCACAGAGGCAGTTAGAAGTGGACTTGCAGGCTGGAGGTGATGATATGATAAGATACCTAAACCCATACAACTACACCAAGATATCTAGATACGCAAAATTGAGAACAATTAAGCGAGATGGTGTAGACAAGTCATATCATGAGGTAGTGAACGCTACACCACTGGTAGATGTATCCAGTTGTCAGCTGTTCAAGGTAACCGGCATCTACATCAACCGGCTAGATTTGATAGCTGATAAGTTCTACGGTGATGCTGCACTCTGGTGGTATATCGCCAAGCAGAACGGCATAACAGATTTTGAGGTGGTTCCTGCTGAGACGGTTCTGCAGATACCTCCTTACGATTCGCTTATGACTGATGGAAGAGTTCTAGAACCGTTGTCGTATGTATATCTTAACCTAGGAGAGGAGTGACCTTTATGCCGCATAAACAGCCCTATATGCAGTTCGTTATTCAGAACATAGCATTGCGTAGTCTCGGCTTCAAGGTACCTTCTCCCCTGGTTGGAATAAATCTTACGAACTCTGAGTCAGGCATTCAAACAAATTTCAAGGTAACGATTCATGTTCTCGGTGACCAGCGTAAGCAGGCTCATATAGGTGCATTCGAAATGATGCTCTACGAGTTTGCTCAGATGAGAGGTGATTCTACTACGCCATGTTACCTGGAAATGGGTTGGGCAGATGAAACCGGTATTCTGGAATCATTATCTATTCAAGGTATTTTCATTCAGTTCACGTCAACGGTACATACCGGCTACACAGAATATATTCTAGAGGGTATTGGTAACTTTACCAATACAGCTACAATCAGGGGTATAGCTATTCCAGCTATCAGAGGTAACTACCGACCGTCTGAGGTAGCTGAAGCAGTGCTAGATTATGTAAATGCAGATGATGTCTTTGACTATGACATAGACCATGATGACGAAGTGGTACCGATTTCGAAAGCTTCTTGTGTAACCAGCCTAGGTGAGTACATCAACGGTAGCGGAAATGCTCAAGGACTTATTCAGCAGTCTTACTGCGAAGGTTCTAGAAGCAGTGCGTATGGTCTACCTGGAAACCGAGCTACTGGAACGTATCTTAAAGCGGGCTATACGAAAGCTGAGATACACAATCTCATGGGTTCTCCTGTAGCACAGACACAGCGTTCGGCGTCGGGTTATACCTTTAGTATAACAGAGCCGACATTCCATACCCGTGGTGTAATCCGGTATAAGAACAATGTCAACCTAGCTAACTATGTGTCAGACGATGTTCTGATGTGGGGTGGCTTGTACACCAACATCTTGTCAATTTCTGCTACCTATCAAGGTGTTACGCAGACATTGCTGGGTTCAGGTGCTACCGTACAGACTGGTATGGGTATTACTCTAAAGGGAGAATCCTTGACAACTTTGGCAAACAGACAAAATTCATATTCAGCAACCGTGGATAGCATGTTCGCTGCTGGTAACGTGTTGAACAACCTGAATGCTATATCAACCCAGTTCAATACCAATGTTCAGATTACAATCGTCGGTAAGCCTAAGGTATTTCAGGTTGCTGATGCTGTACGAGTGGTGGTGTATACAGGCGGTACATTGAACCCGATTACCGGTGTTTATCGTATAATTAAAGTAGCACATAATATAAATGGTACTTCATATACGACAACGCTAACAGTGCAGAGATTAGATTTGATTACAGCAAATAACACCGCAACATCAATTGCTGGATACACAACCACAACTCGGCTTAATAATGTGCAGAAAGCTACTATACCGCAGCAGAAGTTGCAGCTTGGTCAGCCGTTCCAGCACATTATTAACATTCTGAAACGAGGTAAGCTATGATTAGGTATATTGGTTATGTCGAGAGCATCGACTGGAAGAACAACACCTGCAAAGTCCGTGTACCTAATATCGATGGTTTGGGTGTAGGTGCGTATAAAGAACCGTTCATGAGTATGCTCCTACCCAATCGTCCTGCAAACGAATCGCTTCAGGACGCTGACATACCGTATCACCTACAAGGACTTCGTGTGCATGATGTTGTCTACGTGCTTGAGTCTGAGGACTCTAACGATAATTTTGCTATCGTAGGATTCTACGGTGGCACCTACGAGGAGGGATAAGCGTGTTCACGAATTCATTTGCCTACCCTAATCTATTCAATGCGGCTACTGGCAATTGCGACTTGAAAGATGACTATGCCAGCATAGTCAACAGAGTGGGTTTGCTAATTCGGTCGTATAAGAAAGAAGAGTTCTTGTTTCCGAATTTCGGCTCCTACTTTCCTGATATCCTTCTTAGCTATAACATCTCTTCTGTAATCGAGAAAGCAAAGGAGAATATCAAAAATGCTATCGCAGAGTTCGAACCGTATGTGGACTCTAGGCAGATTAAAATCAATGACCTGTCAGAAGGTAACACGGTGAAACTCCAGGTAGTTCTCGTCTTAGATAAGAACTACGAGGAGATTGCCGCTACACTTGAATGGACATGGGATGAAAAGCAAGGAGGGACTATCACATGAAATATACCAGCAGAGATGCTCAGTCTAACATTCAGAACCTGGTGGAAGACGTTAAAGCGACGACTCATATATGGAATCCTGGTTCTGAAGCAGACCCTGGTATGATTCTACTGAAGGCATTGGCAAGCAATGTTGACTTGCTCTCATTCAACCTTGACACTCAGGTAGATGAGATGTATATGCAGTCAGCAACGCAGATTAAAAGCATTCGTCGCTTAGGCGTAGCAAACGGGTACGTACCAGGTTGGTACCGAGCACCAAGGACAACTATACTGATTGAGAATACCTCAGAAGACGCCTCGCTTGCTTTGGATTTCACACTACCAAATGCGATGAACAACGTCTGCTATGCTGCAACAAATGCCTTGGAAGATTTGACTTCTATTCCATATTTTATTATACCTAAGTCAGACCCGCAGTACGGTGACGTCAGCGTGAGTGATGTTGTCTCGCTTCAACCGAAAGGCTCTGTAAACGGCATCAATCAGCGTAAGGATTTCGTTGCTAGAAAAGCTGCACAAGGCATTCTCAAGTCTGTTATCGTAAATCCCAGAATGCTGGTAACAGGTACGAAGGGTGTAAACACCTTGACGTACAGACTACCCGCACAGAATATCGACGGCGAGCTGATTTGGGTACAGGAGCTCTCATCGACGCTTGACCCTATCAAATTCACGAACGGTGAAAAGCCCTGGACAAGAGACACCAAGAATGACTTTATCGAGTCTGAACAGCGACGTTATCAGGTAGATGTAGACGACTACAATAATCTGGTTCTGGTGTTCAATAAATTCATCAATGATGTAATCCAGTATAATCGCCTAATTCGCGTGTTCTATCTCGAGACCTATGGAGCTGCTGGTGAGGTGTCGGAGAATGTTATTTCGCTGTCTACCGTTGATAGTGCGGTTACTGCTGTGCTGAACGTGACACACCCTGCGAATACATTAGACATGCCAGATGGCTCTGCCCTTACTGGTAAGACGCCCTTGACGGCGTCTCAAGCCGCAGCGGAAGCAAAGCTTTATGTCAACACCAATGACTCTATAATCACGCTAAAGAACTTTATCGCTTGGATTAACCGGCAGCCTGGTATTGATTGTGGTACTGCAATCGATTGTCAGAAAGCTCTGGAAATCAACTGGGCATACAAGTTTGATGAAGATATGGACGAGGACCTCAAGCCTAAGAAGTATCTGTATCCCGGTCCTGATATAACTCAGGGGTACGATTTTCCTGGTTGGACTGCTGAAGATGCTTATGACCCGCTTACTGGTACTATGTTTACCGTAGGTGGTAAACAGTACGACTTCCCGCACAAGTTCATGACCAGAAAGCTTCTGTTCTATTGCGTATTCAATAACTTCCTGGAAAGATGGAGCACCGGTTATAAGAATGAAGCCGGTAAGCAGTGTCTAATGGACGGCGTCACCGAGTGGGAAGGTGATACGTCTGAATGGAGCACTGAGATGGTCGACAAGGGGCATCCATACCGTAGGTACAGACCTTCTGAGCAAATCAGAGCGATGATTACTCAGCAGTATCTTGAGACCTACAATCTGACTTGTGATATTGACTTCGGTTGGCTCAGAGTGTTCGAGTGGTCGGTAAATGGTATTATCTGGACTAACGAACCGGTAACACAGACAGAAGCAGACAATATCGTCAGCGTTGTCCTTAAGGCGCTTCGTATCCGATTCCATGCCGCAAATATGCAGATTGGCGTACTTCCGAGAATGATGGAAGTGGTTGACTGCGTACAGAACTGCGACTCTCGAATCAGATACTTTGATGCAGGTCTTCTTAACAAGCCAATGATAAATTGGGGACCGGTGCGTGATGCCGAAGGTATGATTCAAGACTCATCTGTCAACTATGACATCGCATACTTCAATGCGATTAGCTACGCTCGTTTCATAGATGGTGATACCGAGCATTATGCTAAGTCGCCAGTGTCCAGAATAAGCGTGGCAAAAGAGTGCATAATCAAAGAGTAAGGAGGTGTAACGCATGAAAAGCGAAAGGATGATTCCGAAAATCTACGAGCAGAGTTTTGATATAAGAACGATGTGTCGTTTCTTTGACATCGAACACGAACTGCTCGAGTATTACACCAATCATATTCTCGACTGCTATTCGCCAGAACACTGTCCAAAACATCTTTTAGCAGAGTTGGCTGAGCACCTCGGTTTTGACTATCAGGAGCTCAAGACAGTTATGTATAACCGAGTTGTGCTGAAGAACTTTATCAAGAATATGATAAGGTACAGAGGCAGTGCTACAGGTATAGCAAACGCTGCTGCAATCGACATTCGTTACAGACAAACATACCCAGACTACTATTACAGCTACACAGAACACGGTGTTGAGCGAGTTGACGACTCCGACGCTGGTAAGCAAATTCCTATGACCTTTCATGAGTCAATCGACCGCCAGAAAACCTGGATTGACGTCGACCAGGAAGCTGCTATCATCTACTTATTCGTAATCGCGAGTGATTACTTTCCTAAGGTAACTGCTGGCATGACCGACGAGGAGAAGCAAGCAAACTTTGAGGAGAGAATGCGCAGATTGCTGGATTTGGCATACTTGCAGGAGTATGTTCGCCCGGTAGGTATGTACCTGTTGCCTATGGTTGCTCAGAAAGCTAATCCATACACCGATATGACGGTTAAGGCAGTTGTTATTCCTGAATATGAACGGAAGATGAGCAACGGTGTCACCGGTACACCTAATTCATCTATGGAACATCAGTACGACCGTATGCTATTTGCGAAGGTTGAGAATCCAGACGATTCGCTGGCAGTTGAACCTTGGGTTAGGACTTTGTATCACTCACAGTTAGCCGGTAAGCTAAAGCATGAATACTACAAGAAACCTGTGTATCACATCGAAGGCAAGTTCTTGTATTATGACCATGATGAGCTATTAAGTATCTACTCAGATATACAGCAGAATGTACCAGGTATGCAGGGTATGAAGATAGGTGACTCATTGTATAATCCGAATGTATATAGAGGAGCTGGTATGTCTTACAGCTACGGACCTGAACAGTCAGATGAAGCTGAACCACTCTCACTTCAGCAACGTGGTGTAGCACTAGAAACTAACGAGGACCTTCGCTATGAAGACCACGTCGGATTCCCGAAGCCTAGAGTATATCAGAATGAGTATACCGTGGCGCACCCGATTATTACCGACGCTCTCGAACCATACCCGATATATCTAGATGCAAATCAAATACCTGAGTACGCTACTAGATACCTTGAGACACAAGACTTGGTATTCACAGCTACACAAGACGGTAGGTTATTGGCGGTACCTCAGATGTTGATTAAATATCAATTCTTGGAGACTCAAGATTTAAGCTATCTATCGGCGTTGAATTCTGATACGTTAGCAGTTCCCTTCAATTATCTGATAGATGCGTATACCGGTACTCACATGCCGACAATGGATACACCGGGTGATGGTGATGACGGTACTAATAAGAACCTGATGATAAATCTATTCCAGGTAGACGACTATGGCAACTCACAATGGACTGGTAAATATGACGTCGTTATCGCAGGTAAGGAGCCGGTTGAGCGTGACCTGTTACCAGAACCTGACGATATGAAATATGACGCCACTAAGAACGGTCCGCCTACAGGTGATGATGCTTATTGGACAGTTAAGAATTCTGAGGGCGAGGATGACCAGACTGAGTACACTCCTTAAAGTGAGTTAGCACGAAGTCTCTTGAGCTTTTATGTTCGTAAGACGTAAGCGAAAAGACGCTAACGGAACATAGAAGACTAAGGATAGAGAGGAGGAATGTGCGATGAATAAAGCCATAAAATATAGACTTTATCCAACCGAGGGTCAGCAACAAAAATTTCGACAGACCTTTGGTTGCTGTCGTAAGATATGGAACTTAATGCTTTCAGATAAAATCAATTATTATAGGGAATGTAAAAAGTCACTGCAGACAACTCCTGCTCAGTATAAGAAAGAGTATCCTTATCTAAAAGAAGTAGATAGTCTTGCACTTGCGAATGTTCAGCTACACCTACAGACAGCGTATGCTAATTTCTTTAGAGATAGACGAGTTGGATTCCCGTCATATAAAAGTGCTAAAACAAGCAGAAGGACTTATACCACAAATAATCAGAATGGTACAATCGCTCTTTTAGATAATGCTATTAAGCTACCTAAAATCGGTAAGGTAAAGGCTGTTATTCACAGGAAACCTGATAATGACTGGAAGCTTAAATCAGCAACTATATCGCAAGATCAGGACGGTAAATTCTATGTTTCGATTCTATTTACTTATAAAGAAAACAGACAAAAGATAGGTCAAATCAATAACGTGATAGGTCTAGATTATAAATCTGATGGTTTTTATGCTGATAGTAACGGGCAGGTTTGTGGCAGTCCTAGATATTATCGTAAATCACAAAAGAAACTTGCTAAATTGCAAAGACAATTAAGCCGAAAGCAAAAAGGAAGCAATAATAGAAATAAAGCAAGAATAAAGGTTGCAAGATTGCAGAAACACACGGCAAATCAGAGACTTGATTTCTTACATAAGAAATCTACTGAGATAGCCAATCAGTATGATGTAGTATGTGTAGAAACGTTAGATATGAAATCAATGTCTAATAAAGGGTTTGGTAATGGAAAAGCTACCATGGATAATGGGTATGGTATGTTTCTCAATATGCTGGAATATAAGCTAAATGATAGAGGTAAGTATTTCATAAAGGTAGACACGTGGTATCCCTCGAGTCAGATATGCTGTAGATGTGGGGCTAGACACAAACTTCTATTATCAGATAGAATATATAAATGCGAGTGCGGAAATATAATCGACAGAGATTACAATGCAGCCATAAACATACTGAATAAAGGATTAGAACAGATATTTTAGATATAAGGTATAGTAGGTAAGGAACTTGCCGAACTTGTACGCTTGTGGACTTTGTGTAAGACCCGAATCAGTTTCGGCTGAAATAGGCAGTAAAGGTTGAAGCAAGAAGCTCAGAAAGCATCAGCTCCGTGAGCAGTTCACGCAAAACCTTTTGGTTTCTTAGCAGTTGCTTGTTATTGATAGTTGAAAATATAATAGAACAACGGGTTAGAGCCCGAATTATAGAAAGGATGGCCTACTATGATTAAGACGTATGCGTATAGTGATGCTATTCAGCTTACACCGCATTTCAAATCGTCTGAGTTCCGCTGCAAGCCTGACAACAAGCATGACGCGAAGCATGATTACAAAATCGACAGCGAGCTGGTGAATGGTCTGGAAGCACTCTTTACAAAGATTCCGGAGTTGTTCGGTATTAAGGTGTCTAAAATCTGCTTGACGTCCGGCTACCGTTGTCCTACCCACGATGTGGCAGTAGGTGGTTCGGGTTCGGGACCTCATGTCGATGGCTATGCCGCTGATTTTATCGTCTACGATGAGAAGGGAGCTCCTGTCAGCAGTAAGATGGTTTGCTGTGCAGCTCAGGAAATCGGGTTCAGAGGCATTGCTAACATCACCAGTGCTTACATCTATACGCACTGTGACACCAAAGACCGTAAGAATGCTTCTGGTCAATCCTATAGATGGTACGGAAATGAGGTCTATGGTACCGGTACTGTAACCAGTGACTTCTGGGCATACTACGGCTTGTCTCCGAAAACTAATAAGTCAGAAGCAGAGACCGTTAAACTCAAGGGTATTGATGTGTCCAAATGGCAAGGTGATATTGACTTTGCTAAGGCATCCGCGGCAATCGATTTTGTTGTAATCAGAGCTGGTTATGGTAGAGAAGAGTCCCAGATTGATGTGAAATGGGAGAAGAACTATACGGGCTTTAAGCAGCAAGGTACTGCCGTCGGTGCTTATTGGTATTGCTACGCTGATTGTGCTGAAGCTGCTAAGAAGGAAGCCGAGGTTTGCTTGCAAGCTCTTAAGGGCAAGCAGTTCGAACTACCCATTTTCTATGACGTCCTCGAAGACGACCATATTCCGATTCTTCAGAAGTCAGCGAAGAGGAAGGGTATTACTGTATCCGCTCTAATCAACGAAATCGTTCCTGCATTTTGCTCGATTCTTGAACAGAACGGCTACTACGTCGGTATCTATTGTAATACAAACGGTTATAACAATTATCTGAACGACCACAACAAGCAGCGTTATGTTCAGTGGGTTGCTGATTGGCGTGGTACGTGCGGCTATACTGGCGAAAAGGTTCTCTGGCAGTATTCAGCTACAGGATCTGTTCCTGGTATTACCGGTCATGTTGACAAGGACTACGCCTACACTGACTTTGCTGTTATCAAGGAGAAAGGCTTCAATGGTTGGAATGCTGCCGACTATCAGCCGGACCCTGAGAATCCGGATGACTGGCCTGAAGACCCTGCAGTTCAGCCGAACAATCCTGATACTCCTACACCGGAGGAAGCTATGGATGTCTTTGAAAAGATTCTCAAGGAAGTTCAGGAAATCAATCAGAAACTGAGTAAGTAAACTCAGATACTATAAAGCGAAAGGAGGTGAGGTCCATGTCGACAAAGTTGTCTTCACAAGCTGAAGCAGTTCTGAACGTCCGTGTCGTTGTAGGTAAGCCACAACCTGACGGTTCGATTAAAGTCAGCACAGACAGACGTTTCAAAAATACCGCTACCAGACTGATGACCGAGTCAATCTGTAACTACCTTGCTGGTGCTGAAAACACATATAAGCGAGGTCACGGACGCCCTAACTACATGGGTATAGGCACGATGGGTATCACAAAGCAGCCTACGGACGCTAACGCACAGGCTGAGGTGGCTGATAACTTTGAGGATACGACTTACGTCGAGGGAGAAACTACTCGACCTTGGTTCAAGTCAACCTCATTGGCTTTAACGACGGTCTGCGGTCCTATCAATACCGACGCCGAAGGTAATAACCTGCATTTCTGGGACCCGTCTGTGGCTTGGGGAAAGAATGGATTTACCGGTAATTCTTCCCAGGAGCCCATCTTCCAAGGTGAGCTCTGTACTAACCTGAAGCATTATGCCGACGAAGGTGAAGAGAATACTCGTATCTACGATGACATCGGACGTATTCCCATTCTTAGAGCAGATGTTTTGTCTGATTGTCGTGCTGATTGGGACTACGGTGTAGACGGATACAGTTCGCAGGTTATCTTCTATGCTTACGCTTCTGTCGAGTGGGTTCACAATCTACTCAAACCAGTTTATAAAGAAATCGTCAAGGACTCTATCACAGGTGAGGAAACGACAATAGTCCACGAGATAGGACCTCAGCTTGATAAGATGGCGGTGTCTGAGTTTGGTCTGTACGAGAAGAACAATACAGACCCGCACGGTCTTGAAACAATGTTAGCCGGCTTCCGAGTTCCTTCAGCTGACGACCTAGTTTATGTTACCGACGGTGAAGTTATCCTAATCGAGTGGAGGGTTACTGTTCGAGCGATTATGCCGAATGAAGGGGTTCGTATCACTGGTGAGCCTGCACCTACAGGTATTGCAGTTCTTGCAACATATCTAGGAGAAACACCATCTCTAGACAAGCAAGTTCAGGTTACTGGGATTGTTAAAGGAGACCCTGGAGTACGTCAAGGTATTACCTGGAAACTCGACAATGCTGATGAAGCAGCTGCTGGTACTCATCTATCAGCTAACGGTCTTCTGACTGTTGATAAGAACGAAAAGCTAGACGTGCTTTATGTGTCAGGTACTTCTGTTGTCGATTCTCTCATAACTTCAAGGACTGCGATACTTACCGGTCTCTTGAAGAATTTCGTGACCGGCATCACTTTGACCACAGAGTCAATAACTAGCTTTGATGTTCAGTTCCGAGCTACGGTTTTAGGTCGAGGTACGTTCTCTCAGAACGTCACATGGAAATTCGGCGACCAAAAGCCAGACAAGCCCACAACTACAATCAGCAGTACTGGATTGCTGCACATGGATTTTGAAGAGACTGCTGATAAGTTTCAGATTATTGCCACGTCGGTAGAAGATGCTAATGTATTCTCGGTTGCTGCGGTTGTTCGTATCGATAAAACTGCAGGTACCTATGTCATTTCCGATTTTACCATCTTAACCGAGGGCGGTGAGTGATGTGATTTCGAATGAGAAAGAATTCTGGACTGTCGGATATTCTCAATGGGGTAGATGGCAGGTCAGAAAGGCAACTGTAGATGAACCGGATAAGTACACTTTGGTAGAAGACCTAGGTCCTGCTCTGAAAGCTGCTTATCTAGAAGCGGACGGTGACTTTATTTATAAGACAGG
>UMCO01118197.1_pt1 | contig 12794 bp, 5 predicted proteins | sample 1964251 | NCBI WGS metagenome assembly UMCO01 (sample SAMEA4835970, study PRJEB28245) | human gut metagenome | biome: gut microbiome; material: fecal sample | place: Denmark | collected 2008
TACATACAATAATAAATTAGAGAGCGTAAAGGTTTCAGACGTTATCCGTCCTGGAGAGGATGAATATTTTGGACGATTTTATGTTGTGTTAAAGCTGAACTTAAAGAAAAAAAGCTACGAGTGTGTGTACTCGCATATCCGTGAAGTGTATGAGAAAGTAAGGAAAACAGAAAGCTATGAAGAGTTCATAAGCCAATATGTAGAAAGATACGTGTATGCTTCTGACAAAAAAATGGTTCATGACTTCTTATCAAGTGAAGGATTAGAAGAAAGACTAGTTGATGGATGTATGGAAAAAGATCTTCCATATCGCAGAATTACTGGAAAAGACAAGAATGCATATGTTTGGATGGAAGCAAAAAAATATATAGATGCAAATGAGAATACTGCAATTATCACCTTACATAATGAGAAGATTGTCCAGAACACGGTTATAAAGATGGAAAGAGAACTCATAAAAAAAGAACAGGATATGGCAAAGCAGTATTGGAATATGGTAGCTCTTTTAATCGCTGTGTTAAATCATAACCATTTAGTTGGAATAGAGTATCAGGATAATATCAGCTTCTATACAAAACAGGTATATATTCAGCTGCAGAAGAATTATCCAGAATATGGGATTACGGATGAAGAAATTGCATCAGTATCTCATTTAGCACCGATTCATGATATTGGAAAGATAAAAGTGCCTATTGAAATTTTAAATAAAAATGGAAAATTGACACGAGAAGAAATGAATGTGGTGAAACAACATCCATTAGTAGGTGCAGAGATGACCCAGAGATTCCCAGAGGGGATAACAACGGAGAAACTGAACCAATATAGCTATGAAATATGCAGACATCACCATGAAAGATATGATGGATCTGGATACCCGGATGGTTTGAAAGGGAATGCGATTCCCATCTGCGCACAGGTTGTAGGAATTGTTGATGCTTACGATGCATTGATCAACAAGCGCCCATATAAGAGAAAATATGAACCTGAAGAAGCAATACAGATGATTTCAAAGGGTGAATGCGGAGCGTTTTCTAATCAGTTAGTGCAATGTTTTCAAGAAGCAGCAAAGCAGAAAACCTGGTTAAGCAAAGCAGAATGAAAGAAACAAATGAAGGTAAAAGATTAGAGGTCTAGGTATGAAGGAAAAAAGAAGGATAGGGAAAAGAATTATCGCAGTAATGCTATGCGTGGCTATCTTATTTTCACAAGTGAATATTGCGGATGCGGCAGATTTGAATCTATCGGATACCAACACTAATCAATTGACACTTTCTGATGATGCAAACAGGAACAATGGCGAAGATAAGTCTACAACTGAATCCTCGGTTTCTGATGAAACAAAAAGCACCACAGAATCTGCTCCCCCGGTTTCCGATGAAATAAAAGATACCACCGAATCTGAATCGCCAGTTTCCGATGAAATAAAAGGAACCACCGAATCCAACCCCTCGGTTTCAGAGAAAATCAATAAAGATGCAAAGAATAATGAAGTGAAAAACTCCGATGAAAATATTAAAACAGAATCAACAGAGAATATAGATGCTTATTATAAAGACAATAAAATATGCATTTATAATTATGATCAATTAAAACAGATTGGCTCAGATGCTTATATTTACACAGGTGATAAGGATGGAAAGATTGGTTCTGGAGATGTAGTAAAGAGTGAAGGCACAGAACTGAAATACAGTACAGATGCCCAGTATATTTTGATGAATGACATCCAGATGAACTCTGAACAGATGTGGGCAGTACCCGATTCATTTACCGGAACTATCACAGGTACGGAAATAGAAGAAAACGAAACACCAACGCTGTATGATAAGGAAACAGATACAATCTATATATACAATCCGTATCAGTTAATGGTACTTGCACAGGAAGAATTCGAAAACGAACCGGTTATGTCATTAGATTATGATGCACCACAGTTTGGTATGGGACAGATGATCTATCCAGATGGAGAGGATCAGGAGTATCTGACGTATAGTAAGTCTCATAATTATATGTTATCGCAGAAGTTTAATTCGGATAAGCCGGAACTGGTTGCGGATCAGTTGAGTAAAGTAAGTGCAGAGGGAACAGAAGGTCGAGATTTCAAAGGACAAGTTGTTAAGACTATCGGGGATAAGACCTATATCTTAATCGGAAATGAGCAGCAGTTAAGGAAAATTGGTACGGATGAACAAGTAAATGGTGCGGTTTATCAGGCATATCTGAAGGGTGTTGTATGGAGTTGTGATACGGATTCAAACGGCAAACCGATTATGCTTTATAGTGGTGATGCTGATTTGACAAAAGACCAGAATGGAGTAGCAGATTTTACTTTTGGACAAATTAAAAAAGCTGATAGCAAATACAGTCAGCATAGTAAATTGCTATATCCCACCAGAGGCAGGTGTGGAGTCAATCAGATAACAGGCGAGATCAATCCAAAACTTAATATCGAAGATGCAACAAAACAGAAATATACTGCAAATGCAAATTATATTATTTTCCGAGATATAGATTTGAGCAGTGAAGAGTGGAAGCCTCTTACCTTTCAGGGGAAAATGATTGGTGCAAAGGCACAAGAAGGTGAGTCCCTTTGGGATTCAACATCCAGTCAAATCACAGCTAGTATGAAACCAGTACTTTCTAATGTAAATGTTGTGCAATCAAGTAAACTCAATGTTGGAGAACAAATGGGTGTAGGTTTTTTCTCTACAATATCGAGTGAAGTAAGTGATAACGATATCGGTCTTAGTAAAGGATTAGTGCAAGTTTCAAATATTAAGTTTGAAAATATTACTGTTCAAACATCAACTTCTGAAACGTATTATCCGGAAACTCTTGTAAGTACCTTAACAAGTACTCTGGGTAAGTTGCTTGGTGGAGTCTTAAGTGGATTGACATTTATTTTAACGTTCGGTCAGATAAAAATTGATCTTGGAAAAACATTAGGAGATGTTCTTGATGCGAGAAAGAAAGATCCGACAGCATTAGCAACTGGTGCGATTGCTGGGCGAGTAGAAGGGCAGGTAGAACTTTCTAATCTTGAAGTGAACAGTGCTACTGTCAACAATATAAATAACAATACAGGTGGATTTGTTGGATATATCGTTGGTAAAACACAGTATGATGGGCTATCAAACGCACTTGGTGGACTTGTCAAATTACTTACAAATATATTGAATGTAATTCCAGGATTAGGTTTAGGTGACTTAATCACGATTCTTCTTGGAAATGCTATTCCTTTAAAAAAGTTAATTCCGACAGGTTATATCAATGCCAAAATTATAAATTGTCATGTAAATGGATTAAGTATTTCTACAGTTGCTGATAAAGAGTATGCAGGTGGATTTATTGGACAACAGAAAGGAACAATTGTAGAAAATTGTTCCATTTCCAATAGTGATTATACGATTAACGGAAAGTCTTTTGCTGGAGGATTCGTTGGAATAGCTCGTGATGATGAGATAGAAGGTACACTTTCTGGTGCATTGGATATTGAAACAAAATTGCCGAAAATGAATCCAGAAAGTTTGCTTTTGAATTGCTCACTAAATAATACTCGAATGATAGTATCAGGTGAAAGTTACGTGGGCGGATTTGCCGGCGGATTTGCCAATTCTACTGCGGTGAACTGTACAGTAGAAGCTGAAAATGAACTTACAGTGAAGGCTTCAGGAAATCATGCCGGTGGATTTGCCGGCGTTGCAGCACTTGGTTGGGCAGCGGATATAGGAAAAGGAGATACAAAGGATAACTTATTAGGTGGTGTTGTAGATCTTGTTGTAAAGCTTTTAAGTAGTAATCCAGGTGCAACATCTTCATTACTTTCTTTAGCAGGTGTAAGTCCATCATATATTTTAGGGTGTACAGTAAAAGCACCTCTTAAAGTAAGTGGTGTTGATTATGTGGGTGGTATCGTTGGACGAGGTAATGGTTCTTCTATAGCACCATCCAGTGCAGAATATTTACAAAAAGTATCTTACTGGAGAAATAACATTTACAAAACAGGAGCAATTGCAACCAAAAATGTTGTTCTAAATGGCGATATCAATATTTCAGGGCAAGATTATGTAGGTGGAATTGCAGGATCTTTAGGTACAGCTAGTGTAGCGGGGCTTCTTAACACAACGCTTGGCGTGGCATCGTATCTTGCATTTACCGTGGATAATGTTTTTGTACAGGGAAATGATAATAACTTTTCGGTTAAAGGACGAGAACGAGTTGGTGCCGGACTTGGTGATGCGATTGGTGGAAGTATAAAAAATGTAACCCTTAACAATGTGGTATCTGTTAGCGGGGATAATCTAGTTGGTGGATTTATCGGATTGTCAGGACCGGGTGATCTGGCAGGAACAGATGGTGGATTAACGGTCAATCTCCTTGGTCTTAATTATCTTTTGAAACTTAGTAATCTCTTATCTTTAGGGCAAGCAGTAGAAGTTAAGATTCAAAAAGTTCAAGTTAATGGTGTAGAAAAAGGATTTGAAGTAAAAGCTACAGGTGTACGTGAAAAAAATTCTGTACGAGATTATACAGCTTCAGGTTTTATTGCTAGAAGTAATTGTACAAAGGTAGAAAATGCCCACGTAACAAAGTTGAAATCTGTAGAGGCTGCAGATGCAGGTGGTTATGCAGCAGGGTTTGTTGCAATTTCCAAAACAGGAGGACTTGCTGAAGTTGGAGACGATACGGAAGTTAAATCCTTGATTGAAGCAAACGGATTACTTAATGCAATCAGTTATTTAATTCCTCGTTATACAAACTGTACAGTAAGTTATGTAGATGGTGGAAGTGTAACGGCTGATGTTGCAGGTGGCTTTACAGCAGATTTTCAAAGCGGTGTAGTTAATAATTCTGAGCGGGGATCGGATGATTATTATGCTGTATATAATCTTGCAGCCGTTAACGGACAGTCTTATGCAGGAGGTTTCGGAGGAAATGTTTACTCCGGAGCATTAGCAGATGCCGGAAAAGGAATTAGTATTCTAGGCAATCTTAATGGGTTGAATATAAACATTGGAGAACTTGTAAATCTAATCAATGCCTACGTTCCATATATACAGTATGCAGGAGTCAAGTCAGACAACGGATTTACAGTCACTGCGAACAAGATGAAATCAGAGGACAGCCATTCTGGAAGTGCCGGAGGATTTATCGGATATGGAAGTGGTGTTCAGGTAAGCTACTGTGATGTTACGAGTCTGAAACATACAAGTGTAACAGAACCAAAGAATGGTTTGGAAGACACAGACGGCTCAACCTATTTTAATGATGAGCAAAGCAAGTATGCAGTAACCGGTGCCAGATATGCAGGTGGATATATCGGATATATGGATATTGGGTCAGCAGCTTCTGTAGGAAAAGGTTTGAGAGTACTTGGTAAATCGATAGGAATCAAGAATGTGCTGGATGCATTGAATGTGGTCGTTTCTACAATCGAGTATTCCAATGTTACAGGAAATGTTGGAGGATTTGCAGTAAAGGCATCTTGGAAAAATACAGCTTCTGATGCATCTGAGAATGATGTTCTTGGAGATGCAGGAGGATTTGCCGGAAAGATTTCTGGTGGACACATTCAGGACTCCAACGCAAATAACTTTTCTTATATCATTGGTCAGATTACAGCCGGTGGTTATGTGGGAGACTTGCAGCCAGGAAATGTGGCAAATGTTCTTGGAGACGCAACTATTTTAGGCGGACTTGTTAATGCAGAAAGTGCATTAGCATCTGTTGCGGAGGACTTTGTACCGACGATTAGAAACAGCTCTACGACTTGTATTCCTTGCGGTGGTGCAGTTCGTGCAGATGCGGCTTCCACAACACAGGTACAACGAGGTATGGCCGGAGGTTATGCAGGACATAACGAAGGCGGTCACATCTGGGGAAACAATACAAAGAAGTGGAAAGGTAATGACTATACTGGACCAACAAGTACTTGTAAAGCAGTAAGAATCCGTTCGGTATATGGAAAAGAAATTGCAGGTGGTTTCACAGGACTTATGGAGTCAGCTGATACGGCAAGTACCGGAAACCTGTCCTTGTTGTGGGGACTGGTAAAAGTAGATAATATCCTGGGAGCACTCAGCGTTGTCTATCCGACAGAAGAAGACACAGCAGTTTATGGACCACTTGCCCAGATGGATTATAAAACCTGGAACAAATGGGTGGAATTTGTCGGAAAAAAAGGTGGTTACGGAAGTGACCTTGCTGCGAATGGAACAGTGAGCAGTCAGGCAGACTTGGATGCAATCATTGGAAAGTATGCTTACGGATACAATGTCGTAGCAGGAAGAGTCAATTACCGGGATGAAATAAAACTGGCGAATGGCGGAGCAGCCGGTGGTTATGTTGGATCAATGCAGACTGGAACCATTACAAATGGACAGGCTTATCAGGCGAAGACGATTAAAGGGCTTCGATGTGCCGGCGGTTTTGCAGGAGAAATGATAAACGGCGGAGCAGCAAATCTTGGAGGAGTTGATATCCTCGGTCTTAAACTGGAATTAGGACGAATGATAGATGTTCTTAATGTATTTGTACCAGTAATTAAGCAGTCTTCTGTGGAAGGTTATCAGAGTGGATTAATTGTTCAGTCAGAAGGAATCTATGACAAGGATACCTGTGGTTATGCCGGAGGTTATGTAGGAAAACTGATCGGTGGACAGATTAGGGGCGAAAATGATGCACGCTGTAAGGTTACAAAGCTGAGACGAGTTGACGGAAGAAGCTACGTTGGAGGATTTGTCGGAAGCTCAAGACCAGGAAGTGTAGCAACACTGAATCCAACTGCAGGAGAAGGATTGCTCAGTCAGCTTCTGAATAAACTGTTAAATACACCGGCAGATTTGATAAAAGTATTAAATGCTACAGTTGCAACGATCCGTTATGCAGACGTGGAAGCCTGGGACGACTGGGGAATCATCGTAAATGGTGCTTATGCAACGGGAGCAGAGAATACTTCTTATGCAAAAACCGCTGGAGGTTTTGCAGGAATGTTGGAAGGAACAGTACTTGGTGAGAAGGATAAGGAAGACGCAGGAATTTCTGCTCAGAATATCCGTTCTGTAATCTCAGGTGAATATGCCGGAGGCTGCTTTGGAGTTGCGGACGTAGCCGGAGTTGCCAATATCAGTGCAGAAAATGAGACATCTCTCCTTGATAAGTTATTAAAACTAGGAAGAACAGATGTATTGGACGCTTTTAGAAGCTATGTATATTACGGAAATGTAAGCGGAAGTAAGGATGCGGGACTTAGTGTCAGTGCAAATGAAGCAAAGAAATCTGGTCAGAACAATGCAGTTACATATAGTGGAACAGCCGGAGGATTTGGTGGTTCCCTCTTAAATGGTTCTGTGAAAAACAGTACAGTAACACAATTAAGTAATGTAAGAGGCTTAAACAGCGTTGGAGGCTTTGTAGGTTATTCTGGCAAGAGTGGCGTTGTGAAAGCAGACAAAATTGATGTTCTTGGAAATAATACAGGACAGCTTCTTGGTGGGGCACTTGGTGTTATGGACATTTTTGGTTCGCACATTGATGACTGTACAGTTACAGGAACAGATGACGGTTACACAGTGCAGAGTACAAATGGTGAAGAACAGATTGCAGGTGGGTTTATTGGTTATGCAAACCTTGCAAGGATGTCGAATTGTGTAGCAGGCGATGAGAAGAACCAGAAAATTGGACTAAAACAGGTAGCTTCAGGTGGAACAGCCGGCGGATTTGCCGGAAGAACAAGTTTCGCTTATCTTGCGGATTTGAAGCTGGATTCAGGGGCAGTGAATGTAATATTCTCTCTTGTTAATAAACTTGTAAAAGCACTTTATCTGGATAAGCTCCAGAATTCCAATCTTTTGAAAATCAATCTTGGAATTATCGAAGTGGATGCACTGTATGATGGCAAACTGCTTCATGTAAATCTGCTTGGACTGGATATTTCTGTAGGATTGTCAAAGAAGTCAAACGACAACGACCAGACGACAGACCTTGCAATTATAACTATTGGGGATTCATCGATCAAACTTCCATGTGATGAGAATGGATTATTAAATGATAATGATGCAAAATCCAATATCAGTGTGAGTCTGATCAAGGCGAATCGAACAAGAATTACAGATAGTAATGTCTACGGTGTCAGTTATGGATACGATGTCTATGCCGGTGGAGCCGGAAATGACAATGACGGTAATGCTAAAGACGGACGAAGTGGTGGTTTTGTTGGATTCAATGATGAAGGACTTTTGAAGAATAACAACATGTATTACTGTGATGTGGTTCGTGGAACAAAAGAGCTTGTGGGACCTTTCAGTGGTAAGAGTGAATTAGATTCTATATATCAATTTAATACGTTGGATAAAGTGGAAGGTGAGAACAACAATTACCGTATTTATAGAAAGCTGGATGTGGCATTGGATCAGATTAAAAAGAATTCAGAAAAGTTGAATCTCAGCTATCAAAAAGATACTTCCAGCGGATGGGACATTTACACACTGGGACATATGAATTCGGTAAAAAGCTATAATACGCTGCAAAATGCAAAGTTAACCGATGCAACATCGTCTACGACAAGAGATCTTAATGCGTATGAATCACCGGCAAAAGCAGTATTAATGTCAGATACCAAGACAACATTGAATACAGGAGAAAGTGATACACCAGAACCATCTGAGTCACAAGATCCATGTGATGCGAACATCAAGCTTACAATCAATAAAGTCTGGAAGGATTTTAATAATTTAGCTAAGGAACGACCAACAAATATTACAGTAACAATCTCCCGTACATGGACAGATGCAGCAGGAAAAGAACAGACAGAAACTGTTCCAGGATATGGGGACTATATTATAAGTGGTTCTAGTGATAAATCTACCTGGCAGGAAGTAATTAAAGGACTTCCAGCATATACGACGGATGAAAATAAAACCATTCACTATTACACATATTCCGTTACGGAAACGGAAATAACAGGATATACAACTACAATCGAAACCTCTAAAGATGGATTTACCTTCACGATTATCAACCGGCATTTTGCCCTGCTTCCGGATACTGGTGGGAAAGGCATTATGATATTCATCATGGCAGGTGGTTTATTGTTAGCGTTCCTGCTTTATACCGGACAAAGAAGAAAAAAGAAACATATGATATAGGAAAGAGGAGAGTAGAGTCATGAAAGAGAGATTGCTGCGTGGGGATCTTCCACCGTAAAGGCTGAGAGAATCCCCAATAAACCAATAAAAAATCAAAAGAAAGTGAGAAAAAGAACATGAAGAAATTAGTATCAAGATTTATGGCAGTTCTGATGGCAATGACCATGATACTGTCCATGAACATGACTGCATTTGCAGCAGAAGCTTCAAAAGGAACCCTGACAGTCAACAATACAGTGGAAGGAAAGACTCTGGATCTGTACCAGATTTTTACAGCAACAAAAAGTGAAAATAATGTAGCATATACACTGAACAGTGCATATGAAGGATTTTTTAAGAATAATACTAGAATTCCAGGATCTGAAAGTTTAACAGGTGAAGCTTTAAGTGAAGCAGCATATAACTATGTTAAAACACAGGTTGGCGATGAAGGAGATGCTGAGACAGCGAAAACATTTGCTAAAGATGTGCTTGGATGGATTTTAGATTCAAGCAACAATATTACAGCAACAAAAACAGTTAATACAACAGCAACTTCTACAGTAGTTTCTGATTTAGCATATGGATACTATTTAGTTTATCCAAAAGGAGCAACAGATACATCCACAGCACCAGGAAAGCAGGATTATACATCTGCAGCATCTTTAGTTAACATTACAGCTGAGACAGCTACAATTAACATGAAGAGCAATTACCCGACAGTAGACAAAAAAATTATTCCGGCACAGAGTGGAAGTGGTGCTAAAGTTGAAGCTATTGTGAACGATAAGTGGGAAAGCGTTAGTCATATGGTATTGGATGATGAGAATGATCCTGAGGATACCATCGCACCACGTGGCGCAGCAGATGAAAAGAAAGCCGGAGATTTTGGGATTGGCGATACCGTCACTTACCAGCTGACTTCTAAAGTGCCGGATATGACAGGATATAATTCTTATACTTTTAAATTTAGCGATACTTTGTCCAATGGACTGGACTTAAAAGAAGTACTGTCTGTAAAAGTTGGAAATACAACACTTACAGCTAAGAAAACAGGAGCAAATACATATGCACTTGCATTAAACGTACTTTAACAGTTACCTTAAATGATTTCTATAATTCATATAAGAATCGTACAGGCGAGACAATCACAGTTGTTTATACTGCAACCTTGAACAAAGATGCTGTTATCGGTATGAATCCAAACACCAACAAGGCAGTCGTTGAGTACAGTAATGATCCGAAGTCAACTGGAACAGGTACATCTGAGCCAAGCATCGTAGATGCACATACCTTTGATTTTACAATTTATAAATATTATTTAAAAGGTGCGGATAAGACTAAGACTGCTCTTGCAAATGCAGAATTCGAGCTTTACAAGGCAAATGCAGCTGGTGATGCAGCAGATACAAATGCAAAGATTAATATTGTAGACGAAGAAAACGGCGTATATCGTCAGGCAACAGCTGATGAAGCTAAAGTAACAGGCTTTACTTCTGCAAAAATTGTATCCGATACTGACGGAAAAGTACTTGTAAAAGGTCTTGATGCCGGAACTTACTACTTAAGAGAGACAAAAGCTCCGGACGGATACAACAAACTTCTCAGTGACATCAAGGTTGAGATTAAAGCAAATTATGATACAACAACTGGCAAACTGACAAAATATACTGTAACTTATACATACAATGGTGATCCAATAACTGTAACAAATACTGATAAATTAACTTCCCCAGAAGTACCTGTAGAAAACAAAACAGGGGCACAGCTTCCAAGTACAGGTGCAAGAACAGCTTTATTATTAACTCTTGCAGGTGTCGTATTATTTGCGTTCATGGCAGCAAGCAGCATCTATAGCAAAAGAAGAGAAGCTAGATAATATGCTTTAAAAATATGTAGACATCTTTCTGGCATTATGCCGGAAAGATCGTCTGCTTTTTCTGAAATATATAAAAAATAATGTTATATATTTCAGAAAGAACAGACAGAAAGTAGGACAGTATGAAAAAATTTTTTAAATTATTGCGAAAAATAGGATATCTGATTGCTTTCTCTTTGATTTTATATCCCGTAGTCAGTAATTATATCAATCAACAACATAGTAGTACGATCGCTACAGATTATGATCAGAAAGTTTCTCATCTTTCTGAAAAAGAAGAAGCTAAGATGATAAAAAAAGCTCGTGAATATAATAAAAGTCTAATAGGGATCAGCTCTTTTTTAGATCCTTTTTCACAGGAAGATGGAAATCAAACAGAAGATGATATATACAATAATTTATTAAAAATTGATGATACAGGAATGATGGGATATATTGATATTCCTAAAATTAATATATTACTTCCTGTTTATCATGGTACATCAGAAGAAGTCTTACAGTCAGGAATCGGACACTTAAAAAATACTTCCTTACCGGTTGGTGGGAAAAGCAGTCATGCAGTTTTATCAGGACATCGTGGGTTGGCTCATGCAAAAATGTTTACAGATTTAAACCGTATGGAAATAGGCGATGTTTTTTATATAAAAGTGCTGCATCATACATTTGCTTATGAAGTAGATCAGATTCTTACAGTAGAGCCACAGGATACAAAAGCATTGGCGATTGAAAAAGGGAAAGATTATGTGACTTTAGTAACTTGTACACCATATGCTATCAACACACATCGTCTTCTTGTGCGGGGAAAAAGAATCCCATATAAGGAAGCCAAAAAGAAGGAAGAAGCAAATGCTAAGAAAAACATTCCGATTTATATTATATTGCTCATTGGAGGGATCATTGCCATCCTTTTCATATATGCTGCTATAAGAATAAAGGAAGTTCGCCGAAGAAAAAGAAGAAAGAAGGGAAAATCATATGGAAAGAAAAAATAAAAGAAATATCATATATTTATGTATGCTCTGTTTTCTTCTTGTCAGCCTGCAGAGATTAGAAGTTTTTGCACAGTCTTATGGAAGCTTTAACATTGTGGCTGCAGTCAGTAAGAACGAAGATACTATATATACATTGCCAGATACAACATTCACAATGTATAAAGTAGCTGCCTATGATAATGGCCAATGGGAATTAACAAAAGAGTTTAGTAAGATAAATGTTTCATTTGATTTTAGTAACCCGGATCTGCAGGATGATACAGCCGGGAAATTAAAGAGGTATGCACAAAGACAAGGAATCAATGGGAAAACTGGAAGTACGAATTCGGAAGGGAAACTTACGTTTGATGGATTAGAAGAAGGAGTATATCTTTTTATCCAGCCTGGGAAAACATATCTAGGAAAATCAGCTTATCAAAGTACCGCATTTATTATTCCCGTTCCGGAAAAAGATGAGATGGGAAATCCTATGTGGAATATAACAGTGGAGCCTAAATTTAAAAATGAATCGTTGCCGGAAAAAAGTACAACTTCCACAGAAACTACAGAACCACATATACAAGAAAGAAAAAAGAAAATAACAAAAGGTGGAAAAACAGGAGATAACACAAAGTTATATCAGTGGGCAGTCATTCTTTTATTAAGTGTGCTTGTAGGAGAAGTGATATGTTGTAGAAAAAATAGAGAAGATAAGCAGGAGTAATGGAATATAAGAAAAGGGCAAGAAACGGAAGGCTTTGTAAACGGAAAAAGTACTTGTGATGAATGCAGAAATTTTGATAGAACTATTAAAGATTGAGG
>UMCO01051836.1_pt1 | contig 12703 bp, 7 predicted proteins | sample 1964251 | NCBI WGS metagenome assembly UMCO01 (sample SAMEA4835970, study PRJEB28245) | human gut metagenome | biome: gut microbiome; material: fecal sample | place: Denmark | collected 2008
TGACGACTGTGTTGTTGAAACTGTCGGTGATTACGTTATCGTATGCGTAAGCGAGGACTCATCAAGCGTACAGAGCATAATTGACCAATATACAAAATAATTTGAAAGGGTGTAGGTAGTGTACTTTTCAAGTTTATTATTTTTGTTCGTGTTTCTGCCGATAGTTTTGGCGGTATACTATATTGTGCCGAGAAAATTCAGAAATGCATTTTTACTCTTGGCCAATCTTGTATTTTACGGTTGGGGAGAGCCTGTTTTTATTTTAATAATGATTGTTTCTGTCGTGTCGAATTATATATTCGGACTGCTGATAGAAAAATACCGCGATAACCAAAAACGTAAAAAAACGTTTTTGGTTTTGTCGCTTGTAATTAGTTTAGGACTTTTGGCGGTGTTTAAATATACGGGATTTGTCACTGATATATTGAGAGCAATTCCGCCGTTTAGCTTTATGCCAAAAATCAATTTACCATTGCCGATAGGAATTTCATTCTATACATTCCAGACGTTATCGTATACGATTGATGTTTACAGAGGGGACACTAAAGCACAAAAAAGCCTTGTGTCTTTCGGAACGTATGTTTCATTTTTCCCACAGCTAATAGCAGGACCGATTGTAAGATATACAGACATTGCGAAAATGCTTGATGAAAGACGTGAAAACATAACGCAGTTTGCTGACGGTATAAAGTTGTTTGCAGTTGGGTTGGCGAAGAAAGTTCTTATTGCAAATCAAATGGGTGTACTTTGGGATACAATCAGAGGAACGTCGTCAAACGGCATAGTCGGTGCGTGGATTGGCATAATTTCATATGCGTTTCAGATATATTTTGACTTTTCGGGATATTCCGATATGGCTTGCGGGCTGGGTAAAATGTTCGGTTTTGAATTTATGAAAAACTTTAATTATCCGTATGTTTCAAAGACGATAACTGAGTTTTGGCGCAGATGGCATATTTCGCTTAGTTCATGGTTTCGCGACTATGTTTATATTCCGCTCGGCGGCAACAGGTGCAAATTACCGCGTGTGATTTTTAATTTGTTTGTGGTTTGGGCATTGACAGGATTATGGCATGGTGCGAATTTTAATTTTATTGCGTGGGGAATTTATTATTTTGTTATCCTTGTGCTTGAAAAATATGTGTATGGCAAATATCTTGAAAAATTGCCGTCTTTGCCCAAACACATATACGCATTGCTTTTAATACTTCTCGGTTGGACAATTTTCTATTTTGAAGATTTCGGACAATTTGCGGCATATTTGAAAAGTATGTTTACGTTGAAAAACGGTATTATCGGCGGTGATACGCTTAGTACAATACTTATGTATTTGCCGATTTTGATTGTGACGGCAATGGCGTCACTTCCGATATGGAAAAACACGTATTTGAAATTAAAGGATAAAAAGTATATGGGCGTGTTGGAAATTGCATTTTGTGCGGTTGTGATTGTGCTTTGTACGGCGTCACTGGTAAATCAAAGCTATAATCCGTTCCTGTATTTCCGTTTCTAAGGGGTGATATAATGGCTAAAAAAAGAGATATATTGCTTACAGTATTGTTTTGCGGATTTATAGGTGCAATGGCGGCGCTTACCGCGTTTTTGCCGAAACAAGAGGTTTCGGTGAACGAAAAACGAACACTTGCAAAATTCCCTGAATTCAGTGTACAAAAATTGTTTAACGGAAAATGGGAAAAGGATTTTGAAACATATATTTCAGACCACTTTCCCGCAAGGAATTTCTTTGCGTCAACCGATTCATATTATATGCTTTATTCGGGACGCAACGGCTCAAATGGGGTATATAAAGGAAAAGACGGGTATATTATTAACACACCTGTAAAGTGTGATGAAGAGAAATTAAATGCAAATATAACGGCGATAAATAATTTCGTGAAAAATACGGGTATCAAAACAAAACTTATTGTTGTACCGTCAACGGGATATATAATGTCGGAAGAACTTCCGAAAGTTCATACCGAATATAATGACGGCGAAATAATCGACGATATAAAAAACAGGGCAGAAAACGCAGAATTTATTGATATACGCGATACTCTGACCGAAAACAAGGACAAGCAGATTTATTATAAAACCGACCACCACTGGACAAGTTACGGTGCGTATTTGGCATATAAAAAGTGGGCGGAAAGTGAAAATATTGAAGTTCGCAGTGATTATGATATTGAAAGTACAGACGGATTTTTCGGCACGACTTATTCAAAAAGTGCATTGTGGTACGAAAAATCTGACAGTATAGAAACGTGGGAATATCCGATTAATGTTACGGTGACAATTAATGACGGCTTTGAAGATGAGGTTTACGACAGTATGTTTTTTAAAGAACATCTCGAAGAACTTGATAAATACCCGGTGTTCCTTGACGGGAATCATAATTTTGAAAGGATTGTGAATAACGATAATGAGGACGGTAAGAAAGTACTTGTGATAAAAGACAGCTATGCACATTGTTTCGTGCCGTTTATGGCTGAAAATTGTTCGCAGATTGATATGGTTGATTTGAGATATTATCTTAATAATGTATCTGCATTGACGGAGCAGAACAGCTATGACGAGGTGCTTATACTTTACGGAATAAGCAATATGTGTGAAGCAAACGATTTGGCGATACTTCAATAATACAGAGCATTAAAAAAGCGGAGATTTAAAAATCTCCGCTTTTTGTATGTTATTTAATATCCGAAAGTGAAATAACTTCAACAGTATCAGGTGTGTAGCGATGTTCCATAACATCAACAAGTGCTTTAACAGTGTCAAGACTTGTCATAATCGAAACGTCGCACTCAATAGCTGTACGTCTGATTTTAAATCCGTCTGAATGAATATCATTACCCTTCTTAGGAATGTCGATGATAAGGTCAATCATACCGCTTCTGATAACATCAAGGATATTCGGAACACCCTCTGAAATCTTCTTTGCAACCTGTACCGGAATGTCGTTATCTTCAAGCAATTTTGCCGTGCCGGCAGTGGCAATAAACTTGCAGCCAAGTTCGTGGAATTTCTTTGCGATAGGCAAGAAGTTTTCTTTATCCATTTCACGAACCGTAACAAGAATTGTTGAACCTGCCTTTGGAATTGTTGTACCGGCGGCAGTAAATCCTTTGTACATAGCCTCATGGAAGTTTTGACCTACGCCTAAAACTTCACCTGTCGAACGCATTTCAGGACCAAGACTTACTTCAACCTGCGGTAATTTTTCGGTTGAGAATACAGGAACTTTTATAGCGACTGTATTTGTCTGCGGTGCAATACCTGTTGAATAACCCATTTCTTTTAGTGATTTGCCAAGCATAATGTTTGTTGCAATATCAATAACAGGTACGTTTGTAACCTTTGTTATATAAGGTACTGTACGGCTTGAACGTGGGTTTACTTCGATAATATAAAGTTCATCTCTGAATTCGATAAACTGAATGTTAATCATACCGATAACCTTTAGTTCAAGTGCAATTCTGTATGTTACGTCAACGATTTTATCAATAATATGCTGAGGTACATTCTGCGGTGGATAAATTGAAATTGAGTCACCGCTGTGTACACCGGCTCTTTCAAGGTGTTCCATGATACCAGGAATAAGAACATCTGTACCGTCACAAATTGCGTCAACTTCAAGTTCACGTCCGCCAAGATAGCGGTCGATAAGAACAGGATTTTTTGTATCTTTAATAAATGCGTCTGTAAGGTATCTTACAAGGTCGATTTCATTTCTGGTAATTTCCATACCTTGACCGCCAAGAACGTATGACGGACGTACAAGTAACGGATATTCAAGCTTATTAGCTTCTTCAATACCTTCCTTAACACTCCAAACAGCCTTACCCTTTGGACGCTTGATATTAAGTTTTTCAAGCATTTCGTCAAACTTTTCTCTGTCTTCGGCCTCGTCAATGTATTTAGGCTGTGTACCAAGTACAGGAACGTGCATACTGTCAAGGAAGTTTGCAAGTTTGATAGCAGTCTGACCGCCGAATTGAAGAATAACACCGTCAGGCTTTTCAAGCTCGATAATGTTGTAAACATCTTCTTCTGTAAGTGGCTCGAAGTATAGTTTGTCTGATGTATCAAAGTCTGTACTTACTGTTTCAGGGTTGTTGTTTATAATAATTGTTTCGATACCTGCTTTTTCAAGAGAAAGAACAGAATGAACACTGCAATAGTCAAATTCGATACCTTGACCGATTCTGATAGGACCCGAACCGATAACGATAACTTTTTTCTTATCAGAAGGGAATGACTCTGTAGTTTCGTCATATGTTGAGTAATAATACGGAGAAACAGCCTCAAATTCACCCGCACAAGTATCAACCATTTTGTAAACAGGGATAATACCCAAAGATTTTCTAAGATTATATACCTCGTCTGCATCACAACCGATAAGTTCTGAAATGCCCTTATCACTAAAGCCCATTTTCTTATATTTCTTTAGAATGTCATAATTCAAATCGGCCAATTTGTATTGCTTTAATTCTTCTTCTGCGTCTACGATATTTTTAATTTTCTGCAAGAAGAATGGGTCCATACCTGTGATTTCGGCAAGCTTTTCCATATTGTAATTTCTGCGGATAAGCTCTGCAAGGTCGAAAAGTCTTTCGTCATCAGGAACGATAACGCGTTGCTTTAATTCAACGGTGGTACGTTTCTTTGAAGATTTTCTTTCAAGTGTGTATTGTTTTATTTCAAGTGAACGAATACCCTTTAGAAGTGATGATTCAAGAGTATTGCCGATAGCCATAATTTCACCTGTAGCCATCATCTTTGTACCAAGGTTACGCTTTGCACCGAAGAATTTATCAAACGGCCATTTTGGAATTTTTGTTACAACGTAGTCGATAGCAGGCTCAAAGCAAGCATATGTCTTACCTGTAACGGCATTCTTAATTTCGTCAAGATTGTAGCCAAGTGCAATCTTAGCGGCAATCTTAGCGATAGGATAGCCTGTTGCCTTTGATGCAAGTGCGGATGAACGGCTCACACGAGGGTTAATTTCGATAACCGCATAGTTAAAGCTTTCCGGATCAAGTGCAAACTGTACGTTACAACCACCTTTAATTTCTATTGAATTGATAATATCGATAGCTGCTTTACGCAACATTTGATATTCTTTATCAGCCAAAGTAAGTGCAGGAGCGACAACGATTGAGTCACCTGTGTGAACACCGACAGGGTCGATGTTTTCCATTGAACATACCGTGATACAGTTACCTTCACCGTCACGCATAACTTCAAATTCGATTTCTTTCCAACCCTTGATTGACTTTTCAAGAAGAACCTGACCTACTCTTGAAAGGTGCAAACCTTGTGAAAGGATTGTTTCAAGCTGTTCGGGATCTTCAGCAATACCGCCGCCTGTACCGCCAAGTGTGTAAGCGGGACGAACGATGACAGGGTAGCCGATTTTCTTTGCAAATGCAAGACCCGATTCAACATCTGTAACGATTTCAGACGGAGCAATCGGCTGATTTGTGCGTTCCATAAGACGCTTAAAGCTGTCACGGTCCTCGCCCTCTTTAATAGAAGGAATTGAAGTACCGATAACCTTCATATTATACTTTTCAAAAACGCCCTTGTCGTAAAGTTCACAGGCAAGGTTAAGACCTGTCTGACCGCCCATACCGGCGATAATTGAGTCCGGACGTTCTTTTTGAATAATCTTTTCTACATATTCTGCGGTAAGCGGCTCAATATAAGTGTTTGTAGCCATACCTCTGTCAGTCATAATTGTAGCAGGGTTTGAGTTTACAAGCACAACATCAATACCCTCGTCTTTAATTGCCTGACAAGCCTGTGTACCTGAATAGTCAAATTCGGCAGCCTGTCCGATTACGATAGGACCTGAGCCTATAACAAGAACTTTCTTTATACTTTTATCTAAAGGCATATTAGTTTACCCCCTTTAAAAATCTGTCAAATAACCAACCTGTATCAAGCGGTCCCGGTGATGCTTCAGGGTGGAACTGAACGCTTTGGATTGGTAGAGTTTTATGTCTGATACCCTCGCAAGTACCGTCATTTACGTTTACGAATGTTTCTTCAACAGTGTCCGGCAAATCTGCAACTATATAGTTGTGATTTTGACTTGTAATGAAAACATTGCCTGTTGTAAGGTCTTTTACAGGGTGGTTTCCGCCGTGGTGACCGAACTTTAATTTCTTAGTTTCGCAGCCAAGTGCAAGACCTATAATCTGATGTCCCATACAGATACCGCAGATTGGATATTTACCTATTAATTGCTTAACAGTATCAACTGTACCCGGAGCGTCAAGCGGATCGCCGGGACCGTTTGAAAGGAATACAAGGTCCGGATTTGCTTCTTCGATAACCGAAGCGGGAATGTTGGCAGGGAATACTGTAATTTTACAGCCTCTCTTCAATAAATCGCGGATAATACCTTGTTTTGCACCCATATCTATGAAAGCAACGTGCGGTCTGCCTGTTTCATTTAATGTATATACCTGCTCAGCAGTTGTGTCCATAATAACGTGACTGTTGTCAAGAGAATTCATAAGTACATTGACTTCTTCATCACTCGGCTCGCCCTGCATAATGACACCCTTCATTGTACCTGCTTCACGGATAACTCTTGTAAGTGCTCTTGTATCGATACCCTCAATACCTACAACACCCTGTTGACGAAGAAAATCATCAAGGTTCATTTCATTTCTGAAGTTAGACGGAAAATCACACTTTTCTCTTACTACAAAAGCTTTAAGATTAGTGTGCTTTGCCTCCATATCCTCAAGATTAATTCCGTAGTTACCGATAAGAGGGAAAGTCATAGTGACAATCTGACCTGCAAAAGACGGATCAGTAAGAGTTTCCTGATAGCCTGTCATACCGGTTGTGAAAACTACTTCTCCGACGATGTTTTTCTCAGCGCCGAAAACCGTTCCCGAAAAACGCATACCGTTTTCCAAAATAAGCTGTGCTTTCATAATTGTTCTCCTTCCATGTTAGTGAATTAGGCTATATAGCCCAAAAAAAAAGACAATGAATAAATAACATTGTCAATTGGTTTTAAAAAAAGAAAATAGAAATAAAGGGGAAACAGAATACCCTTTGTCTGCTTTTATTGAGTTGTAATTGCCTACGCAGTACATACTGTTTTATATCTCCTTTATGTCATTTTTATTATTGTACCACGCAATGAGTGGTTTGTCAACATATAGTACGGATTTTGTTGGTTGGTGTCAAGGTTTGTTTATATTTTCTAAATAAATAAGTGCAAAGTAACTTTTATTTTGTAATGTTAGTCAAAATTAAAAAAAGCTATTGACATTTTAAATCCATAGGCGTATAATGCAATTAAAGTTAAAGAGATTGAACACAAGGGCGTGTTCGTAAGATTGAAAAAAGGTCTTACGAATGCGCTTTTTCAGTTCAATTAGGAAAACTTAATATTATACATTATAATTAAGCACAAAGGCGTGTTTATCGAAAGTATCAGGAAATTTCGATAGACACGCTTTTTTGTTTAAAAGAAAGGGGAGTTTAGTCATGGCAGAAATGACAAAAGTCGAAATTATCACCAGACAAAGCAAGCTTGAAGATTTAAAGGCGGCTTTGAATGAAATCGGAATCAACGGTATGACAGTTACCAATGTTCTTGGATATGGTGTACAGAAAGGTCAGAAACATCAGTACAGAGGTGTTGAGTATAACGTTGATTTACTTCCGAAAATTAAGATTGAAATGGTTGTATGTACAGTACCGGTTGAAGATGTTGTAAATACAGCGATTTCGGTTTTAAGAACAGGCGAAATCGGTGACGGTAAGATTTTCATTTCTCCGGTATCACGAGTTATTAAGGTAAGAACCGGTGAAGAAGACAGAGAGGCTTTATTATAGAAAGTTTCATTAAATAGGAGGATTGATTGATTATGAGTACAGAACTATTAACAACAGCAGTAGACTGTTTTTGGTTATTCTTTGGCGGTGTATTGGTGTTCTTTATGCAAACAGGTTTCACAATGGTTGAAGCAGGCTTTACAAGAAGTAAAAACACAGGTAACATTATTATGAAGAACATAGTTGACTTTATGTTCGGTTCAATTATTTATTGGTTTATCGGTTACGGACTTATGTACGGCGAAGGTAACGGGTTTATCGGTATTCCGTTCGGAGATATGTTTATGAACGGTATGGCAGGTGCAGAGAATATGGATTATACGGCATTGTTCTTCCAAACTGTATTCTGTGCAACATCTGCAACAATCGTTTCAGGTGCAATGGCTGAAAGAACAAATTTCAAAGCATATTGTATCTATAGTGCGGCTATTTCATTGTTCATTTACCCAATCGCAGGTCACTGGGTATGGGGTGGCGGCTGGTTGTCAGAGTTAGGCTTCCATGACTTTGCAGGTAGTGCAATCGTACATATGCTTGGCGGTACATTATCATTTGTAGGTGCTGCAATTCTTGGTCCGAGAATCGGCAAGTACACAAAGGACGGAAAAGTAAACGTTATTCCGGGTCACAACATTCTTATCGGTGCACTTGGCGTACTTATCCTTTGGGTAGGTTGGTTCGGATTTAACCCTGCATCAACAGGCGGTCTTTCAGACGGTGGCGTACAAGTAGCCGCTAAGGTATTTATCACAACTAACCTTGCCGCTTGTGCAGCTGCAATCACAACAATGTTCTTTACATGGATTCGTTACGGTAAGCCTGATGTTTCAATGACTCTAAACGGTGTTCTTGGCGGTCTTGTTGCAATCACAGCTCCTTGTGACCTTGTAACTCCGTTTGCGTCAATTATTATCGGTGTTGTCGGTGCAATCTTGATGTGTCTTGCAATTCCGTTTATCGATACAAAGCTAAAGGTTGACGACCCTGTCGGTGCAATCAGTGTTCACGGTATATGCGGTCTTTGGGGTACAATCGCAGTCGGTTTGTTTGCTTCAGATACAAGTGCCGGTGCAGAATTACTTGGTCTGTTCTATGGCGGCGGTCTAAAGGCTTTGGGTGTTCAAGCTTTGGGTGCTGTTTCACTAATTGCATGGGCAGCAATCATTGGTTCAATTCTATTTGTTGTATTGAAGAAGGCTGGATTACTTCGTGCTAAGCCACAAGAAGAAATTGAAGGTCTTGACTCAACAGAACATGGTCTTGCATCAGCATACCCTGACTTTGTTGTATCGTATAACGAGAAAAGATCAATGTAATTTAATAAGGTTAATCTCTTTTTCAAAGATTAATATATATACCCCCTCAGCGAGCTAATTTATTAGCTCGCTTTCTCTTTCCAGAAAAATTTCAAAAAAACTGTTGACAACAAAAAGTTAGTGTTGTATAATAATGTTACAGTGATTGAACACAAGGACGTGTTTGTAAGAGGATATTCTTACAAATGCGTCTTTTTTGTTTTTGTGATTCAATCGGAATAAAAAAATAATGAGTTAAATTAAACACAAAGGCGTGTTTATCGAAAGTATCAGAAAACTTCGATAGACGCGCTTTTTATGTTTAAGAGAAAGGGGAGTATATAGTCATGGCAGAAATGACAAAAATCGAAATTATCACAAGACAGAGCAAACTTGAGGATTTAAAGACGGCTTTAAACGAAATCGGAATTAACGGAATGACCGTATCCAACGTATTGGGTTACGGTGTGCAAAAGGGACAAAAGCACCGTTACAGAGGTGTTGAGTACAGCGTTGACTTACTTCCGAAGATAAAAATTGAAATGGTTGTATGTACAGTGCCTGTTGATGATGTTGTTAATACGGCAATTTCGGTTTTGAGAACAGGTGAAATCGGTGACGGTAAGATTTTTATTTCACCTGTATCGAGAGTTATAAAAGTAAGAACAGGCGAAGAGGACAGAGAGGCTTTATTATAGGGGGTATAAAAATATGTTAAACAGTGGCGATATAGGATTTATGATAATTGCGGCAACGTATGTGTTTTTGATGACACCGGGATTGGCATTTTTCTATGGCGGTCTTGCACAAAGAAAAAATGTGCTCAATACAATGATGATGTCAGTAGCATTTATGGGACTTTCGTCGGTATTGTGGGTACTTTGCGGATATTCACTTTCGTTCAGCGGAGACTTGGGCGGAGTTATAGGAAACTTAAAGTGGTTTGCGTTTAACGGTGTCGGATCGGAGGCAGGTCCTTACAGTGACAATATCCCTAATATGGGTTTTGCGTTGTTTCAGATGATGTTTGCCATTATAACACCGTCGCTTATTACAGGTGCGGTTGCGGGAAGAATGAAATTTAAAGCAATATTCTTATTCGTATTCTTGTGGCAGTTTGTGGTTTATTATCCGATGGCTCATATGGTTTGGGGCGGCGGATTTCTGGCTCAAATCGGCTCAATCGACTTTGCCGGCGGTAACGTTGTACATATAAGCTCCGGTGTTTCGGGTCTTGTGCTTGCAATATTAATCGGTAAGAGAAAAGGCATTGAGAAAAGAAGTGTCGTACCGCATAATATTCCGTTTGTTGTACTCGGCGCGTCACTTTTGTGGTTTGGTTGGTTCGGATTTAATGCAGGAAGTGCGCTTGCGGCAGACGGTCTTGCACTTCACGCATTTACAACAACTAACACTTCTGCGGCTTGTGCAATGCTTTCATGGATGATTATAGATATAATCAAAGGCGGAAAGCCGACAGTAGTCGGAGCTTGTACAGGCGGTGTTATCGGTTTGGTGGCAATTACACCGGGTGCAGGTTTCGTACCGATATGGGCGTCGTTTATTATCGGTGCACTTGTCAGCCCGATTTGTTATTTTGCATTATCTGTACTAAAACCGAAATTCGGATATGATGACGCACTTGACGCATTCGGATGTCACGGTATCGGCGGTATATGGGGCGGTATCGCAACAGGCTTGTTTGCACAAACTTCGATTAATCCGGTAGCTAAATGGGACGGTCTTGTTTTCGGTGATTATCACTTGTTCGTGGCACAGGTGCTTAGTATATTGGTAACAATAGCCGTTGCGGTTGTCGGAACATTGATTTGTGTGGGTATTGTAAGATTGTTTACAAAACTTCGTGTTGATGAAAACAGTGAAAATGTCGGTCTTGACGACAGTGAACACGGCGAACGCGCATATTCGGCAATATGGGAGTAAAGCATAGAAAAATGACAAAAGGCAGACAAAATCATTATGGTTTTGTCTGCTATTTTTTTATTTAAAAATATCTCTTGCAATATATTATCTTTTTCGATAAAATAGTAGTAACATATGTAAACGAAAGAAGTATATTGATGAAAAAGGAAAAAGTTCTTAAAAAATATTTCGGACACAGGAAGTTTCGTGACGGACAGTCTGAGATTATAGATAATATATTAGAAGGAAACGATATTCTCGGAATAATGCCGACAGGTGCGGGAAAATCAATGTGTTACCAAGTACCGGCACTGATGATGGAAGGTATAACGATTGTAATTTCGCCGCTTATATCACTTATGATTGACCAAGTAAATTCACTTGTTCAGTCGGGTGTTGCCGCCGCATACATAAACAGTTCGCTGACTTTGGCACAGCAAAATAAAGTTGTAAGCAATATTTACAAGGGTATGTATAAAATAATATATGTTGCACCCGAAAGACTTGAACTTGAGGGATTTATAAGGGTAGCGCAAACAGTGAAAATCTCTATGATAACCATAGATGAAGCACATTGTGTATCGCAGTGGGGACACGATTTCAGACCGGGATATTTGAAAATAGAAGAATTTATAAAAAAACTTTCATACAGACCGATTATAGCCGCTTTTACCGCAACGGCGACTGACGATGTGAGAGAAGATATAATTCGTATTCTGAAACTAAACAATCCGTATGTTAAGGTTACGGGATTTAACAGAGAAAATCTGTATTTTGAAGTGCAAAGACCGAAAGATAAATTTACGGCACTTTGTGATATTTTGGACAGGCATAAAAATCAAAGTGCGATAGTTTATTGCTCGACAAGAAAAACGGTTGAGGAAGTGTGTGAAAGACTTAATGACAACGGATATGATGCGACAAGGTATCACGCAGGACTGGACGATGACGAAAGGCAGAAAAATCAAGACGATTTTATATACGACCGATGTGAAATAATGGTTGCAACGAACGCATTCGGTATGGGTATAGATAAATCGAATGTTTACCTTGTTGTGCATTACAATATGCCGAAAAATATTGAAAGCTATTATCAAGAGGCGGGCAGAGCGGGACGTGACGGCGGTGATGCAGACTGTATTATGCTTTACAGTGCCCGTGATGTCAATACCGCAAGATATTTTATCGAAAATCCGGATGAAAACTCGGAAATATCAGACCAAATGCGTATCAAAATTATGGAGAAAGATTTTGAACGCTTGAAAATGATGACGTTTTATTGTACTACAAGTGAGTGCCTCAGAGCATTTATTCTCGAATATTTCGGCGAAAATCCGCCGCTTAACTGTGACAACTGCGGAAACTGCAATACTAATTTTGAAACAACGGATATAACCGTTGACGCACAAAAAATAGTGTCATGTGTATACAGAATACGAAAAAAGGGGAGAAGTTGCGGTAAGACGCTTTTGGCGGAGGTGCTTTACGGAAGTAAGCTCGACAAAATAAAAAGACTTGACCTTGATACTATTTCTACATACGGAATTATGAGCGATATGTCGCTTAAAAGGATAAGATATATTATTGATTATTTAATTCAAGAGGGCTATCTTGAA
>UMCO01044461.1_pt1 | contig 12691 bp, 10 predicted proteins | sample 1964251 | NCBI WGS metagenome assembly UMCO01 (sample SAMEA4835970, study PRJEB28245) | human gut metagenome | biome: gut microbiome; material: fecal sample | place: Denmark | collected 2008
AATTATGATGATAAAAAGGTTTTGGATTCCCTCGGCACCGGTCGTTCTGATGGTGTATTTCAGCTTGAAAGTGCGGGAATGAAAAACTTCATGAAGGAACTGAAGCCTCAGAGTCTGGAAGATGTGATCGCAGGAATTTCTCTTTACCGCCCGGGCCCCATGGATTTTATCCCTCAGTATATCCGGGGCAAAAACCGTCCGGATACCATCCGTTACGACTGCCCTCAGCTGGAGCCGATCCTGAAGCCTACTTATGGGTGTATTGTCTATCAGGAACAGGTTATGCAGATCGTTCGTAACCTGGCAGGTTATACTCTGGGCCGAAGCGACCTGGTGCGCCGTGCAATGTCCAAAAAGAAGGCCTCTGTCATGGAAAAGGAGCGCCAGAACTTTGTTTACGGAAATGAAGCAGAGGGAGTTCCAGGCTGTATTGCAAATGGAATTGATGAGGCAACGGCAAATAAAATCTATGATGAAATGATTGATTTCGCCAAATATGCTTTTAATAAGTCCCATGCAGCAGCCTATGCAGTTGTTTCCTATCAGACTGCATATCTGAAATATTATTATCCTGTGGAATTTATGGCCGCATTAATGACATCGGTTATTGATTTTCCCAATAAGGTTGCAGAATATATTCTGGTCTGCAGACAGATGGGGATTAAGATCCTGCCGCCGGATGTGAACTGTGGAATGTACGGATTTTCTGTAGATAACGGTGCAATCCGATATGGCCTGTCCGCTATAAAGAGTGTGGGACGTCCGGTTATTGAAAGCCTGGTAAGAGAGAGGGACGAGAACGGACAATATCGTTCCCTGAAGGATTTTATGGAACGAAACTCTCCGCAGATGAATAAGCGAGCAGTAGAAAACTTTATCAAAGCAGGTGCGCTGGATTGCCTGGATGGTAACCGCCGCCAGAAAATGCTGGTTTATCAGAAGATTTCAGACAGTATCAGTCAGGATAAGAAGAATTCACTGGCAGGCCAGATGAGCCTTTTTGATCTGGTAAGCGAGGAGGACAAAAAAGAATTTGAAATCCGTATGCCCGATGTGGAGGAATTCGGAAAAGAGGAACTTCTGGGATATGAGAAGGAAGTTCTGGGAATCTACCTCAGTGGTCATCCTCTGGAAAATTACCGGGGAATGATGGAGAAAACCATTTCTGCGAAAACCTCTGATTTTCAGCAGGATGAAGAAACAAATCTTCCGAAAGTCATGGATGGTCAGAAAGTAATTATCGGTGGAATGATTACGGATAAAACCATCAAATATACAAAGAATAATAAGGTTATGGCATTCCTCACAGTGGAGGATCTGGTAGGAACAGTGGAGGTAGTTGTGTTCCCCAGAGATTATGAGAAAAGTCAGCAGTTCCTGAATGAAGAAGGCAGAGTATTTATTCAGGGCAGAGTATCTGCAGAGGACGATCGCGCCAGTAAACTGATCCTTGAAAAAATCCGTCCCTTTGACAATATGCCAAGGGAAATCTGGATACAGTTTGACAATAAAGAAAGCTACACACAGCAATCTCAGGAACTGCTTGCAGACCTCAGACGTTCACCGGGTGACAGTGCTGTTGTGATCTACCTGAAAGACGTAAAGGCCATAAAGAAGCTTCCGGTTGGATATCATGCACAAATTCAGGACTCATGGCTGAACTATATGTACGAAAAATATGGTAAAACCAATGTTAAAGTTGTAGAAAGAGGATTGAAAAACTTATAGAAATGCGCTAAACTATACCCGAATATGTGTATAGTAAAAATGAGATAGATTCAGAAGATGGAGGAAGAAAAGATGGCAGAAAACAAGATAAAAACCATTGGTGTCCTTACCAGCGGTGGTGACGCACCTGGAATGAATGCTGCAATTCGTGCAGTTGTCAGAAGAGGTTTAAGCAATGGATTAAATGTAAAAGGTATTCTGAAAGGATACAATGGTCTGTTAAACGAAGAGATTATTGACATGAGCGCAAAAGATGTATCTGATACAATTGAGCGTGGAGGTACAATCCTTTATACAGCACGTTGTGCAGAATTCCGTACAGAAGAAGGCCAGAAACGTGGAGCAGAGATCTGCAGAAAACATGGAATTGACGGACTTGTTGTCATCGGTGGTGACGGATCCTTCGCAGGTGCTCAGAAGCTTGCGAATCTCGGAATCAATACAATCGGTCTTCCCGGAACAATCGACCTTGACATTGCATGTACAGAATATACCATCGGATTTGATACAGCTGTAAACACAGCAATGGAAGCAATTGATAAAGTACGTGATACTTCCACTTCTCATGAGAGATGCAGTATCATCGAGGTTATGGGACGTGGTGCAGGATATATTGCTCTGTGGTGCGGTATTGCCAACGGTGCTGAGGACGTTCTGGTTCCTGAAAAATATGACTATGATGAGCAGAAGCTGATCAATAACATTATCGAGAGTCGTAAGAAAGGCAAAAAGCATCACATCATCATCAATGCAGAAGGTATCGGTCATTCTGAAGCAATGGCAAAACGTATCGAAGCTGCCACAGGTATCGAAACACGTGCTACAATCCTTGGACACATGCAGCGTGGTGGAAGCCCGACATGTAAAGACCGTGTATATGCATCTATGATGGGTGCTCTGGCTGTAGACCTTCTTATTGCAGGCAAGACATGCCGCGTTGTCGGATATCGTCACGGTGAATTCGTAGACTTCGATATCAATGAAGCACTTGCTATGCAGAAAGGTATCTCTGACTATCAGTGGGAAGTATGCCAGTCACTTTCTCATAACTATGATAAAAACAACAAATAACAAATGAATAAAAAGATGCAGTTATATAACAGACTGCATAAATTAAATACTGCTCAGATAATTACCCTCGGTTTTGCGGGGGTGATTATCTTAGGGGGATTACTTCTGTGGCTGCCGTTTTGTACGGCACCCGGATACCACACATCTTTTACAGATGCCATGTTTACCGCAACCACAAGTATATGTGTAACAGGGCTTGTGACAGTTGTTACGGCAACTCACTGGACTCTGGCAGGCAAGCTTATTATTCTTGTCCTGATCCAGATCGGAGGTGTGGGACTGATTTCCCTGGGCAGTATTATTTTTATAAGTCTGAGAAAGAAAATATCGCTGAGGAACCGGCGTGTTATCCAGGAGTCCTATAATATGGACAGAATGGGTGGGATGGTCAGGCTGGTGAAGAAAGTTCTGATCTGTGTGTTTGGAGCAGAAGGAATCGGTGCAGTGTGTTATGCAGTTCGATTTATTCCGCAGTTCGGTCTGGCAAAAGGTCTGGGATACTCTGTTTTTACGGCAGTATCTGCATTCTGTAATGCTGGTATTGATCTGCTGGGAGAGGACAGCCTGGCTCAGTATGTTGCTGATCCGATCGTAAACTTTACAAGTGTAGGACTGATCATTATGTCAGGTCTTGGGTTTGTGGTCTGGTGGGATATCTGGGATAAGATCAAACGAGTCATCAGAGGGAAACTTCCTGTGGGACGTATATTTAAAAATCTCCGTCTTCACAGTAAGATCGTGTTGATGATGACGCTGATACTTGTTGTGGGCGGTACAGTACTGATCTTTCTGTTTGATCATGGAAATCCGGAAAGTATTGGGACATATTCGCCGGGAACGAAGTGGATGGCATCTTTGTTCCAGTCAGTTACCACAAGAACAGCCGGATTTTTCACTGTAAGCCAGGAGAGATTTTCCAATGCAACTTATATGCTGTGCCTGATATTGATGTTGATCGGCGGTTCCCCTATGGGAACAGCAGGTGGAATTAAGACAACAACAGTTGCGGTCCTTCTGCTGAGTCTGAAATCCAATCTTCAGGGAAAACGGGATGTGGAAGTACACCACAGGAGAATCAGAGACAGCTATATCCGTTCTGCCATCGTAGTGACAGGTATGGTACTTACAGTACTTATTCTCATGAGTATGCTGTTGTGTGCAGCCATGCCGGAAGCACCTATAGAAGATGTTGTTTATGAAATTACATCTGCGGTTGCAACGGTAGGACTTAGCAGAGGGCTGACACCCTGCCTGAATACAGCAGGCAAATGGATCGTGATCCTGACTATGTATCTGGGAAGAATCGGTCCGCTGACTCTGGGAACTGCAGTGACTGTACGTGTACAGAAAATGCCGGCAGATTCACATCTGGCAGAAGAAGATATTATGATTGGATAGTAACGGTTCGGCAGTCAGGCGGATATTCGCAGAGGATAACGAATACATGTTCAGAAAGAGAAATGAGGAAGAAAATGAAGAACAAATCTTATGCAGTGATCGGTCTTGGGCAGTTCGGGATGACGGTAGCCCTTACTCTGGCAGAGGCGAACTGCGATGTACTTGCCATTGACGATAAAGATGATAATGTGCAGGATATCGCAGAGAAAGTTTCCTATGCTGTCAAGGCAGATGTGCGTGATCCGGGAATTCTGGAATCGCTTGGAGTTCAGAACGTAGATGTTGCGGTCATCGCAGTAGCCGAGAATATGGAGGCCAGTATTACAGCAACGATGCAGGTGAAAGAACTTGGAGTTCCTTTTGTCATGGCGAAGGCAATGAATTCTCTTCATGGCAGGATACTGGAGAAAATAGGGGCAGATAAGGTGATTTATCCTGAACATTCCATGGGTATCAGAGTTGCAAGAAATCTTCTCTCCAGTGGATTTGTCGATATGTTTGAGCTTTCTTCTGATTTCAGTATGGCAGAATTTAAGATCCCGCGGGAATGGATAGGAAAAACACTTCGGGAGCTGAAGGTCAGGGAAAAGTATAACATCAATCTGATCGGTCTGAAGCATGGCGATAAGATGAATATGAATGTGGCGCCGGATGAAGTGTTTCCGGCAGACTGCACAGTTGTTGCAGCAGGAGCAAACAGTGACCTGAATAAGGTTTCGGAAAATTGAGGATAAGATATGATCACCAGTGTAAATAACGGACAGGTAAAAAATATCATACAGCTGAACCAGAAAACAAAAGCCCGCAGAGAACAAGGGCTTTTTGTTGCAGAAGGAAGAAAAATGTTCGGCGAAGCACCGAGGGATTGGATCTCGAAGGTGTATGTATCAGAAGCTCTCAGCGGTGATGCAGAACTGATGGCTCAGGTGGAGAAACTTCCATATGAAATAGTAACAGATTCTGTTTTTCGACAGATGAGCGATACGCAGACGCCGCAGGGAATTATGACAGTGCTTAAGAAACCTTCCTATATAATGGAAGATATTCTCGGCGGGAAAAATCCGCTGGTTATGATTCTGGAAGATCTGCAGGATCCGGGAAATGCGGGAACTATTCTCCGTACAGGAGAGGGTGCCGGAGTAAGCGGAGTTCTTCTGACAAAGACCTGCGTGGATATCACAAACCCGAAGGTTATACGATCAACCATGGGTTCTGTCTACAGAATGCCTTTCCTATATGTGGAAAGTGTGGTATCATTAGCACAGGAACTGAAAGACAGAAATATCCGCACATTTGCGGCGCATCTGCATGGTAAGAACTCTTATGATCAGGAATCCTACACAGGAGGAACTGCTTTCCTGATCGGCAATGAGGGAAAAGGACTGACAGATGAAGCGGCAGACAGTGCTGATTGTCTGATACGGATTCCTATGTGTGGAAAAGTAGAATCTCTGAATGCTGCCATGGCATCCGGAATTCTCATGTATGAAGCTGCTCGTCAGAGACGATAGCAGACGAAAGGAGGAGTTTCATGCAGCCTTTGATCTGGCTTGGGATTCTTGCGTTATTGCTTGTTGTAGAGGCAATTACGGCAGGACTGACCACCATCTGGTTTGCCGGCGGCGCACTGGTCGCTGCTATTGCATGTTATGCAGGAGCGAACCTCACTGTACAGATATTGCTGTTTCTGTGTGTTTCATTGGTACTTCTCATCTTTACCAGACCACTGGCAATGAAGTACTTCAACAAAGAAACCATACAGACCAATGCAAACAGTCTGATTGGAAAGAAAGCAGTTGTGATTCAGGAGATTGACAATCTGGCGCAGACAGGCCAGGTTCGTATCAATGACATTGAATGGACTGCACGTTCTGCTGATGACGAAAAAATCGGCGAAGGCACCGTTGTAACGATCGAAGAGATCCGAGGTGTGAAACTTATCGTAAAACAGAATAAGGAGGATTAGTTATGGGCGTGGTTTTTCTGATAGTTATTATCGTTATTGCGGTATGGGTCCTTGCATCCTGCGTCCGCATTGTACCACAGGCATATGCAGTAATCCTGGAACGTCTGGGAGCTTATCAGGCAACCTGGAGTACAGGAATTCACTTCAAGGTTCCGTTTATTGAACGAGTAGCCAGAAAGGTAAATCTGAAGGAACAGGTAGTGGATTTTCCACCGCAGCCGGTTATCACAAAGGATAACGTAACCATGCAGATCGATACTGTCGTATTCTTTCAGATTACAGATCCGAAGCTTTATACTTACGGTGTGGAGAATCCGATCATGGCAATCGAGAATCTGTCCGCAACAACCTTAAGAAATATTATCGGTGACATGGAACTGGATGAGACACTTACATCACGTGAGACGATCAATACCAAGATGAGAGCTTCTCTTGATGAAGCTACTGATCCATGGGGAATCAAGGTCAATCGTGTGGAACTGAAGAACATTATTCCTCCGGCAGCTATTCAGGATGCAATGGAGAAACAGATGAAAGCTGAGCGTGAACGTCGTGAAGCAATCCTGATCGCAGAAGGTCAGAAGAAATCTACGATCCTTGTTGCAGAAGGTAAGAAACAATCCGCAATTCTGGATGCAGAAGCTGAGAAACAGGCAGCAATCCTTCGCGCAGAGGCTCAGAAAGAGCGTATGATCAAGGAGGCAGAAGGACAGGCTGAGGCAGTTCTGAAAGTTCAGAATGCCAATGCAGAGGGTATCCGCATGATCAGAGAGGCAGGAGCAGATGAAGCAGTTCTGACACTGAAGAGTCTGGAAGCATTTGCCAAGGCAGCAGACGGTAAGGCAACCAAGATCATTATTCCGTCGGATATTCAGGGAATCGCAGGTCTGGCAAGTTCGCTGAAAGAGATCGTCACTGATCCGAAAGTGGAGACAGACAAATAACAAAAGAGAATAAATGACATCGGGGAGAGAATTATTATGAACTTAAAAGGAAGAAACTTTCTGACACTGAAAGACTTTACACCGGAGGAGATCACATATCTTATTGATTTATCCGCAGAACTTAAAGCAAAGAAGAAAGCCGGCGAGCTTCACGAATATTACAGAGGCAAAAATATTGCACTTATTTTTGAAAAAACAAGTACAAGAACCCGCTGCTCTTTTGAGGTAGCTGCCCATGATCTTGGAATGGGAAGCACATACCTGGATCCGACAGGTTCTCAGATCGGTAAGAAAGAAAGCATTGCAGATACAGCAAGAGTTCTGGGAAGAATGTATGATGGTATCGAATATCGTGGATTTGGTCAGGAAGTCGTAGAAGAGCTTGCAAAACATGCAGGTGTTCCGGTATGGAATGGCCTTACGAACGAATATCATCCGACACAGATGATCGCTGATATGCTGACAATCCGTGAGCATTTCGGAGATTTAAAAGGACGTAAGCTTGTATACATGGGTGATGCCCGTTACAATATGGGTAATTCCCTGATGATTGCCTGCACAAAACTTGGCATGCATTTCGTAGCCTGCACAACTAAGAAATATTTCCCGAATGCAGAGTTAGTTGCTCAGTGCGAGGAATATGCAAAAGCATCCGGCGGAAGCATCACTCTGACAGAGGATGTTCAGGAAGGAACAAAGGATGCAGACGTTATCTATACAGACGTATGGGTATCTATGGGTGAGCCGGATGAGGTATGGACAGAGAGAATCCATGATCTGACACCTTATAAAGTAACAAAGGACGTTATGAAGAACGCAGGAGAGAAAGCAATCTTCCTTCACTGTCTGCCTGCATTCCATGACCTTAAGACAAAGATTGGCAAGGAAATGGGCGAGAGATTCAATCTGACAGACATGGAAGTAACAGACGAAGTATTTGAATCTGAGCAGTCCAAAGTATTTGATGAGGCAGAGAACCGTATGCATACCATCAAAGCTGTTATGGTAGCAACATTAGGAGAGCCGGAGAACAAATAATGGCACATCTGTATAATGAAGAAACAATTTCACAGGCGATAGACACAAAATGGGCGGGCAAAACCGTCCATTTTGCAAAAGAAACAGATTCTACCAATTCATGGATCAAGCGTCTGGCAAAAGATGGTGCAGAGCATGGAACTCTGGCAGTTGCGGAATTCCAGTCTGCGGGAAGAGGGCGTTTTGACAGAAGATGGGAAGCGCCGGAGGGCAGCTCTATTATGATGACACTGCTCTTACGTCCGGAATTTTCACCGCAGTATGCGTCTATGCTGACACTGGTTATGGGAATGGCAGTGGCACAGGCAGCAGAGGAACTGGGGTTTAACGTAAGTATTAAATGGCCCAATGATATTGTGATCTCTAAGAAGAAAATCTGTGGTATCCTGACCGAGATGGGAACAAATGGTGTGAAGATCAATTATGTTCTCATCGGAGTAGGAATCAATGTAAACCTGAAAGAATTTCCGGAAGAAATGCAGGACAAAGCGACTTCACTGATTCTGGAGGGCGGTCATGAATATGACAGAAATCAGGTGATTGCACTGGTGATGAAATATTTCGAGATCAACTATGAGAAATTTATCCAGACCTGTGATTTTACTCATCTGCTGGATGATTACCACAGAATCCTTGCAAATCTGAACCAGCCGGTCAGAGTGATCGATGGTGACAGAAGTTTCGAAGGAATCTGCAGGGGGATTGATGAAAAAGGTGAACTGCTTGTGGAAAGGCAGAATAAAGAAGTTGTGAAAGTCAGCGCAGGAGAGGTTTCGGTGCGTGGACTTTACAGCTATGTATAAAGATTCTGAATAATTTCGAAAGAGGGAAACAGTAATTTATGTATCAGGACAACATTACTCTCTGCGGCGCAAGTGCCTATGAGAAGAAATTTTATTTTAATCAGGATTTCAATGCACTTCCGGATCATGTGAAGAAAGAGCTTCAGATCATGTGTGTTCTTTACACAGAGGATGTAGGAGGAATCCTGACTCTGGAATTTGACGAAAACGGCAGACTTCAGTTTAAAACAGAAGCTCTGGAAGCAGATGCCCGCTACGATGAGATCGGAAGCGGACTGAAGATCAAACAGCTTCAGCAGGACAAGAAAGAACTTCTGGAATCTCTGGAAATGTATTATAAAGTATTCTTTCTCGGAGACATCCCGGAAGAAGAACTGAAGAAAACATCGGGCAGTGAGGACTGAATCCATGCAGACAAGGAATGAGCCGGTACGGGCAAGAGAACCATTCATGAAGATGCAGTGGAAAATAGGAAACGTACAAATTGATAATCCGTTTGTTCTTGCACCAATGGCAGGGGTCACAGACCTGCCATTTCGAACGCTCTGTAAAGAGCAGGGGGCCGGACTGATCTGTATGGAAATGATCAGTGCAAAAGCGATTTCTTTTCACAATAAGAATACCATTGCCCTGATGGAGATTGATCCATGTGAGCACCCGGTTTCCATGCAGCTTTTTGGCAGTGAACCGGATCTTATGGCAGAGGTTGCGAAATCCATTGAGGACAGAGATTTCGATATCCTGGACATCAATATGGGATGCCCTGTGCCGAAGGTTGTCAATAACGGTGAGGGATCTGCATTATTGAAGAACCCGAATCTGATTGAAGAGATCGTTCGAAAAGTATCATCTGCAATCAGTAAACCGTTGACTGTCAAGGTGCGAATCGGATTTGAGAATGAACCGGTAGATATTGTTGAAATCGCGAAACGTATTGAGGATGCGGGAGCAGCAGCACTTGCAGTGCATGGGCGCACCAGACAGCAGTACTATTCCGGCACTGCAGACTGGGATACGATCCGCAGGGTAAAAGAAGCGATTACCATTCCTGTAATTGGAAACGGAGATGTAGATTCTCCGCTGAAAGCAGAAGCACTGGTAAAACAGACCGGATGTGATGCTGTTATGGTGGGACGTGCAGTAAGGGGAAATCCCTGGTTGTTCCGCGAACTGAACCATTATTTCCGGACAGGAGAACTGTTGGAACGTCCGTCTGTAGAGGAAATACGTGAAATGATCCTGCGTCATGCCAGAAAACAGATTGAATTAAAAGGGGAGTTCGTAGGAATCCGTGAGATGCGTAAACACGTTGCCTGGTATACTGCAGGCATGCGTCACAGCGCAGGGCTCAGAAGAGAGTCAAACACCATAGAAAGTTATGAAGCTCTGGAGGCGCTTTTATCAAGATTAGCATAAAAGTTAAAACCATGTGAAATGAGAAATATAAACAATAGCAAAGGCGCTCGGAATGCTTGACAATCCGGGTGCTTTTTTGTATAATACAGAAATTGTGAATATCCTAGAATAAGTCTGCCCTTTTTCAGGTATGATGTATCAGGAAGCACATAAATCCATGTAGTGATCCGGGGCGAAAAGAAACGCAGAAGACTATACCGGATGTTGAAAGGGAGTAAGGTTATTATGGAAGAAAAGAAAAACTTACTAACTTATGCAGGACTTAAAAAATTAGAAGAAGAGCTGCATGATTTAAAGGTAGTAAAGAGAAAAGAAGTAGCAGAGAAAATTAAGGAAGCCAGAGAACAGGGCGACTTATCTGAGAATGCGGAATACGATGCAGCGAAAGACGAACAGAGAGACATTGAAGCACGTATCGAAGAAATCGAGAAGATCTTAAAGAATGCTGAAGTTGTTGTAGAGGACGAAGTAGATCTGGACAAGATCAGCGTTGGATGTAAGGTTAAAGTACACGATTTTGAATTCGAAGAAGACATCGAGCTGAAGATCGTAGGTTCCACAGAGGCTAACAGCCTTGAAGGCAAAATCTCCAACGAATCTCCCGTAGGAAAAGCACTTATCGGTGCGCATACAGGTGATGTAGTAGAAGTAGAGATGCCGGCAGGAATCATGAAATACAAAGTTCTGGAGATCCAGAGAAACGTATAAGAGACAGATGACTGAGGTGCGCGTAGAGATTTATCATGCAAAGGCATAACGCGCACCTTTCTCTGACTATATAAGCAGATAATAAGAAGACAATAAGAAGTTTGTTATTTCTTATTTTTGTCTGTATATCTGATAAATTGATATTTGAAAATACAGGATTCTGTTGAATGGAATCTTCTGTTACATCTGATATCACATGGAAATGTAGAACAAATAATAATTATACAAGTATATAAGGAGGAACCAAGGTGGCACAGCAGAAGCAGGAACAGGATTTAAACCAGTTACTGAAGGTACGTCGCGATAAACTGGCAGATCTTCAGGCTAATGGAAAAGACCCATTTCAGATCACAAAGTTTAACCAGACTCATCACTCAATGGAAGTGAAGAGTCTTTATGAAGCACATGAGGCAGAACTTCTCAAAGATCGTGCAGAAGTAGATGTAACAGGTCTTGATGAAGAACAGGCAAAGGAAGCTGTTAAGAAAGATTACGAAGAGAGAAGAGAAATCATGGACGCAAGCCCGATCCACGTAGCGATCGCAGGCCGTATGATGTTCAAGAGAGTTATGGGTAAGGCTTCTTTCTGCAATATCCAGGATTTACAGGGAAATATTCAGGTATATGTAGCAAGAGATGCGATCGGAGCAGATTCTTATGCAGATTTTAAGAAATCCGATATCGGTGATATCTTCGGACTGGAAGGTTTTGCATTCAGAACAAGAACAGGTGAGATTTCTATCCATGCAGAAAGCATGACTCTTCTTTCCAAGAGCTTACAGATTCTTCCTGAGAAATTCCATGGACTGACAGATACAGATATGCGTTATCGTCAGAGATATGTAGACCTTATCATGAATCAGGACAGCAAGAACGTATTTATCAAACGTTCCCAGATTCTGAAAGAAATCCGTAACTTCCTTGCAGACCGTGACTTCATGGAAGTGGAAACTCCGATGCTGGTTGCAAATGCAGGCGGTGCTGCAGCAAGACCGTTTGAAACTCATTATAATGCATTGAACGAAGATGTTAAGCTTCGTATTTCTCTTGAGCTTTATCTGAAGAGATTGATCGTTGGTGGTCTTGAGAGAGTTTATGAGATCGGACGTGTATTCCGTAATGAAGGTGTAGATACCCGTCATAATCCGGAGTTTACTCTGATGGAGCTTTATCAGGCATATACAGATTATGAAGGCATGATGGAACTGACTGAGTCTATGTTCCGTTATCTGGCAGAGAAGGTTTGTGGTTCTGCGAAGATTTCATACAATGGTATCGAGATCGACCTCAGCAAACCTTTTGAACGTCTGACCATGAATGATGCGATCAAGAAATATGCAGGAATTGACTTTGATGAAGTTGCAGATGATGAAGCAGCTAAGAAGCTTGCAGATGAGCATCATATTGAATATGAAGAACGTCATAAGAAGGGTGATATCATCAACCTGTTCTTCGAGGAATACTGTGAAAAAGAACTGATCCAGCCAACATTTATCATGGATCATCCGATCGAGATTTCTCCGCTGACAAAGAAGAAACCTTCTGATCCGAATAAGGTAGAGCGTTTCGAGCTGTTCATTAATACATGGGAAATGTGTAACGCATATTCCGAGCTCAAT
>UMCO01062684.1_pt1 | contig 12656 bp, 10 predicted proteins | sample 1964251 | NCBI WGS metagenome assembly UMCO01 (sample SAMEA4835970, study PRJEB28245) | human gut metagenome | biome: gut microbiome; material: fecal sample | place: Denmark | collected 2008
CAAGCTTCGTCAGGAATGGACGAATAGATATGGTTCAAGGGCAGATGCCGCATTGAAAAGGCAGGAATCAGCCAAGAAACGTATCAACAGGCCTATGAAAAAGAGAATCTAGCCTGATGACAGTTTGATACGCATCTGCGGCTTGGCGCACTGGAAAATCTTGTCATGTTATGAGGAGAATGTATGGAAAAAGGAATTGTTATACAAGGGGCACGTCAGAATAACCTGAAGAATATCAATCTGACACTCCCCAGAAACCAATTGATTGTATTTACCGGACTTTCCGGATCCGGGAAGTCTTCACTCGCTTTTGATACGATTTATGCAGAAGGACAGAGAAAATATGTAGAATCTCTCTCTGCTTACGCCCGTCAGTTCCTGGGGCAGATGAATAAGCCGGATATTGATAAGATTTCCGGCCTGTCTCCTGCCATATCCATCGATCAGAAATCAACGAGCCATAATCCAAGATCCACCGTAGGCACGGTTACTGAGATTCATGATTACCTGCGTATGCTGTATGCGCATGCCAGCAGAGCTTTTTGTCCGAATTGCGGAAAACCGATACAGCGCCAGACCATCGACCAGATTGTGGATGCACTGGAAGCACTGGGGTACTGCACAAAACTTCTTATATTAGGGCCGGTAGCTGTCGGGAAAAAGGGGACACATAAAAAGCTGCTGGAAGAGCTCAGGAAAGAAGGGTATGTCAGGGTACGGATCGATGGAGAAGTCGCTGTCCTGAATGATGACATTGATCTGGAGAAGAACAAGAAACATACCATTGAAGTGGTAGTAGACAGGATCATCATCAAAGAGGGAATTACACAGCGCCTGACTGATTCTGTTGAAGCAGCTCTTAAGCTGGGAGACGGAATGATGGTTGCGGGAGTGATTGGCGGCAAAGACCACATTTTCAGTACGCATTTTGCATGCCCGGAATGCGGGATTTCACTGCCTAAGCCTGAGCCCAGGATTTTCTCATTCAACAATCCTCTTGGTGCATGTCCTGCATGCACGGGGCTCGGAGCTTCCCTGGAAGCTGATTTCAGCCGTATTCTTCCGGAACACGGCCTGTCATTCCGTCTGGGGGCCATCAAGCCATTTCCATACAACAAGGAAAGCTGGCTCTATAAACAGCTGGATGCGTTCCTTAAATCGTATAGTTTGGGAATGGACAACTGCTTCGATGATCTGCCGGAAGAAGCGCAGATGGAATTCGAATTCGGCGGTACAGAGCTCCTGACGTTCCAATACACGAATCAGGATGGCGAAACGAAGACGTATCAGCGGACATTTGAAGGAATTGTCCCCATGACGAAACGGCGCTATGAGGAAGCATGGACGGAAAAGATGAAGGAAACTCTGTCCAACTATCTCATCGAAAAACCGTGTCCTGTCTGCCATGGCGCACGTCTCAGGCTCGAAAGCCTTGCGTTCCGTGTCGGAAATAAGAATATTGCTGAACTGTCCGCTATGCCGGTTGCTGATTTGATTCCTTTCCTCGAAAATCTCGATTTGACGGAAAAGGAGAAGGTCATTGCAGACCAGATTCTCAGGGAAGTAAAAAGCCGTTTAAGCTTCTTGTCCAATGTCGGTCTGGAATATCTTACGCTCTCAAGAAATGCGATGACACTTTCCGGCGGGGAAGCGCAGCGCATCCGTCTTGCTACACAGATAGGGTCCGGGCTTGTGGGAGTCCTGTATATATTGGATGAGCCGTCCATCGGACTCCATCAAAGGGATAACGACCGTCTCCTTGCCACTCTTAAGGGAATGCGAGACCTGGGAAATACCCTGATCGTGGTAGAGCATGATGAGGATACGATCCGTACGGCAGACTGGGTCGTTGATATCGGTCCTGGTGCAGGTGAAAAAGGCGGATATATTGTTGCTGAAGGCACGCCTGAAGATGTAAAAAATACACCTGGTTCCATAACCGGGGCTTATCTGAGAGGTGAAAAATATATACCGCTTCCTGAAAGCAGGAGGAAGGGAAACGGGCTCTACCTGACAATCCGCGGGGCAACAGAACACAACCTGAAAAATATAGATGTAAAAATCCCGCTTGGAGAGATGACGGTTGTCACAGGCGAATCGGGATCGGGCAAGAGTACCCTGATCAATGAGATTCTCTACCAGGGACTGTCAAATATCAAAAACCATACATCATATGGAACCGGCGCCTACAAGAGCATGGAAGGAACCGAATACATTGATAAAGTCATTGATATAGATCAGCAGCCGATCGGGCGCACACCCCGGTCGAACCCGGCAACTTATACGGGAATCTTTACGGATATCAGGGAGCTCTTCAGCCAGACTTCAGAAGCCAAGATGAGAGGGTATAAGCCTGGAAGATTCAGCTTCAATATAAAGGGCGGACGCTGCGAAGCTTGTCATGGCGACGGCATCATCAAAATTGAGATGCAGTTCCTTTCGGATGTCTATGTTCCCTGCGAAGTCTGTCATGGGGCAAGGTATAACAGAGAAACTCTTGAAGTGCGGTATAAAGGGAAAAATATCTCAGACGTACTGAATATGACTGTTGATGAAGCCATTCCGTTCTTCGAGAATCATGATAAGATCCTTCGCAAGCTCTTAACACTGCAGGAAGTCGGGCTGGGTTATATCCGTCTGGGACAGCCGGCTACCACGATGTCCGGCGGCGAGGCGCAGCGTGTAAAGCTGGCTACGGAACTGATGAGAAGAGGAACGGGTGATACCCTTTACATCCTCGATGAGCCGACTACAGGACTTCATAGTGAAGATATACGCAAACTGCTTATCGTACTGCAGAAGCTGGTCGATCAGGGGAATACAGTTGTCATTATCGAACATAATCTCGATGTGGCAAAAGTAGCTGACTACATTATCGATCTCGGTCCAGAGGGCGGCGATAAAGGCGGTGAAGTCGTTGCAGAAGGAACTCCTGAGGAAATCTGTCAGGTTTCCAGATCTTATACCGGCCAATATTTGAAGCCTGTCATCGACCGGACTATAGAAATAATGAAGAGGCATAAGGATGATAGAAGTCAATGATAAAATCCGGGCTAAAGTCGAAGCACTTCCTGACTCGCCCGGTGTATATAGATGGAAAGATAAGGACGGCCGTATCATCTATGTCGGGAAAGCAAAGAACTTAAAAAACAGGGTTCGTTCCTATGTCAGAGAGGACAAGAATCGTTCGCCTAAAGTTGCAGCGATGATACGGCATGCTGATGATCTAGATATCACCATGACTGGATCTGAGATGGAAGCACTGATCCTGGAATGCAATCTGATCAAGGAAATGCACCCTAAATATAATATTTCCTTGAGAGATGACAAGTCATATCCATATGTCAAAATCACGACGGGGGATGAATGGCCGCGCATCTTCGTAACAAGGAATATACGAAGAGACGATCATGCTAAATATTACGGCCCGTTTACGGATGTAGGCAGCCTTCGCAAGACGCTGAGTGTTTTGCGGAGATACTATCCTATCCGTACATGCCGTTCCATGAAAGTGCCGCGACCCTGCCTTCAGTACCACCTGCATCTTTGCTGTGCTCCGTGCTTCAATTACTGCACGAAGGAAGAGTATCAGCGGTACGTAAAGACCATCTGTGACCTGTTTGAAGGCAAGAGCACAGAACTGGTAAAGGAATTGCAGCAGAAGATGGAGCAGGCATCAGAAGCACTGGAATATGAGAAGGCTGCAGAATTCAGGAATCAGATCAGGGCGATTCAGAGCGTTCAGCAGAGACAGAACATCATCTCCAACGAAGGAGACTTTGACGTTGTCGGAATGGCAAGAGATGGAAGCCATACCGGCCTTGAAGTCTTTTACATCCGCTATGGCAGAATGGTTGGAAAAGAAAATTTCAGTATTCCGGAAAGCGCTGATGAGCAGGATCAGGACATTATTACAGCTTTTATCAAGGATTTCTATGCCGGGAATCCGATGTCCGTTCCGAAGGAAATCATTCTTCCCATGCTGCCTAAGGACTCTGAGCTTCTGCTGGAATGGCTGAAGCAGATCAAAGGAACGGAAGTGAAGATGATTGTTCCTGAAAGAGGCTTCAAGAGAAAGCTGAAAGACATGGCTATGGCAAATGCCAAAAAATATCTTTCTGATAAGAAACTGCAGTGGGAATATCAGGATGCCAGAGAACAGGGCGCTGTTAAGAAGCTGAAGGAACTACTGAACCTGCCCCGTCTTCCCGAGCGAATGGAATGCTTTGATATATCTCATAATCAGGGGGCCGAAACGACCGGCTCAATGGCTGTTTTCGAGCATGGACGTCCCGCAAAAAGCGAGTATCGCAAATTCAAACTGGTAACCACGCAGGGACATGCAGATGATTTCAAATCCATGGCGGAAGTGATGCAGCGAAGATATGGAAATAGAAAAGACTGGCCTGAACCAGATCTCATTGTTCTTGATGGCGGGCTTGGGCAGCTGCATGCGGCCCTTCCTGTAATCAGAAATGCGGGCTGCAACGCGCCGGTCATCGGGCTTGCTAAAAGAATAGAGGAAATCTATGTGGAAGGCAGTGATGTTCCTGTTGTGCTTGATCATCACGAGCCTGCGCTGCAGCTTCTTCAGTTCATCCGCGATGAAGCGCACCGCTTCGTAATTACGTATCATAGAAGCTGGACGAATAAACGCAATACAGAGTCTATCCTTGATCATGTGGAGGGAATCGGGCCGACACGAAGGAATGCCCTCTGGCATGCTTTTCGTTCCCTGGATGAAATGAAAAAGGCGACAGAAGAAGAACTGGCAAGCGTTCCGGGAATGAATAAGAAAGCCGCGGCCAATTTGTACCGCTTTTTCCGCTTGAGAAAAGACGAGAAGCAGATGGTGATTGCGGGGATACATGCAGATCCTTCCGGGGCAAATCAGCCATAAGGAATTTCTGCCTGCCTAAAGCAAAAGGATTGTTATGCTTTTCATTGATACGGTATACTGATACACAGCATTACAACGGAATTCTTTGTATGAAGATTTCTTTTCAGGACGCTCCCTCAGTGTTCAGCAATATGTCATGGAAAATACCGTATAGAATGAATGTTATCCTTGACAAATGGCATAACTCTTCGTATAATGATGAAGTTGATAATTTACTCTAAGTTGATTAGAGCAGTGCACCGAAATCGTAATTGAAGTGCAGCGAAGACGAATAAAACGGCATAACGGCCGATAGGTAAGGAGGTGCTAGAAATGCCGGTTCCGAAGACAAAAAGTTCTAGATCCCGTCGTGATAAAAGACGTGCTAATTGGAAGCTGACTGTTCCGGGTCTTGTGGAATGCCCACAGTGCCACGCAATGAAAAAACCTCATCATGTATGCCCGGTATGCGGTTTCTATAAAGGCAAACAAGTCATTACAAAAACTGTAGAAGGTTAATAAGAAGACGTCTCTCCTGTAGAGGCGTTTTTTATTGTGTTATTTTGTATATTACATGGTGAAAAATGCCTTTATATGCTATAATTATCGAAAGTCATCGCTAAAACAGCATATCGGTTCCATAATTGTTCTTATTGATTGTGGAAATTTGATTTGTTTTAGATTTAAGAATGGAGGAATAGTAGAATGGTAGGAAAAAATTGGAAGAAAATCTTAGCTGTCGGGATTTGCGGATTAATGGCAGCAGGTGTAATCGCAGGTTGTGGAAACAACTCCGGGAGCTCCGGAAACAGCGGTAAAATGAAGGTTGGCGTTGTACAGATCGTGCAGCATCCTGCACTGGATGAATCCAACAAGGGCTTTGTCGATGCATTAAATGAAAGCGGCCTCAAGGACAAAATCGAAATAGACCAGCAGAATGCGCAGGGAGATCAGTCGAACCTCAGATCTATTGCTAACAGATTCGTATCTGGCGACTATAAGCTTATTGCGGCCATTTCAACGCCTGCAGCACAGGCTATGGCCAATGCAACAAATAAAATTCCGATCATTTGCACCGCAATTGCAGATTTTGAAAATGCAAAACTGATGAAGTCTGAAAAACAGCCTGACAGCAATGTGACCGGTACTCATGACAGGGGACCGCTCGATAAGCAGGTTGCTTTGATCAAGGGAATTCAGCCTAATATCAAGAAATTAGGAATCATCTATAATTCAAGTGAAATCAATTCAGTGATTCAGGCCCAGAAACTTAAAGATGCCTGCAAGCCATTAGGCATCGATGTCGTTGAACTGACCGTAAACAGTGTCAATGATGTACAGCAGGTTGCCGAAGGCTTCCTGGGTGGAAAAGTAGATGCAATTTTCGTGCCAACGGATAATATTATTGCTTCTTCTATTCCGACACTCATGGCAGTTGTCAATAAGGAAAAGATTCCGGTATACGGCGCTGAGCAGGGACATGTAAAATCTGGTGTTCTGGCTTCTGAATCAATCAGCTTCTACGACATCGGGCACCGTGCCGGTGAAATGGCAGCCGAGATCCTCAAGGGAAACAAGACAGTAAAAGACTTCCCTGTTGAAGGTGCTGACAAATCTAAGTTATATATCAATAAGAATGAAATGGACACGCTCGGAATCAAGATTCCTCAATCGGTTCTTGACAGGGCTGAAATGGTCTGATTTAAGAAGGGATTCAGGAAGTGGCCTCGAAACTTAAAAAGCTCTGGTGGCTTATGCTTGTTTTTGCAGTCTGCAATATAGCAATAGCCTTAATTCTCTTTTTTGGCAATAAGCAGAAATCTCCGGAGGAAAGCACAAAACCTATACCGCAGAAAAACGTATACAGTATTGGTGTTCTGCAATCCGAAAGCCTGCCTGAACAGGATAAAATGGTAGCCGGGGCTTTAGCAGGATTGGAATCCAGCGGTTACGCGAATGGAGAAAGACTTCATATCGAAGTGATCAATGCCAATGGGGATGACAAGAAGCTTGAACGGGGCGCCAAGAAATTTTCCTCGAATAAAAAAGATCTTATTATAGCTGTCGGTACGGATTCGGCCAAGGCTCTTGCCAAAGTGACCAAAAACATACCGGTCGTAGGTGTTGGAGTATATCTTTTCAAAAGTGACGAGGTTTTCAAATCCCACGAAAACTTTACAGGCATCTCGGATACTCCGCAGGTACTGACGCAGATAAGAACGGCTGCGCAGTGTTTCCCTGTGAATAAGCTTGGAATCCTGTACGATCCCACAGATGAGGATTCAGTGCTCCAGCTTAAGATTTTGAGAGCAGTTTCAGAACAGAAAAATATCAGTCTTTTCGAGGTTGCTTTTAATCCGGACCAGAGATCGGATATCCAGATCCGTAAATTTTTGGGCAATGTGAATGCTGTTTATATTCCGGAGGATCCCGCCGTACTCAAGAATTTTGATGCAGTGGTAAAGATTTTGACACCCGCGGGAATTCCTATTATCGGTGAACAGATGGAGATGGTGAAGAAAGGTGCTCTGATATCGGTTTCACCGTCCTATTACCGTATGGGATTTAGCGGGGGCAGAATTGCTGCCAGACTCTTAAGCGGGAATTTCCTGCCGGAGAACATTCCGATTACCCGTCAAATCGATCCTGATATGGTTATCAATATGAAACAGGCGGACCTGCTTCATATCAAGCTGCCCAGTGACGTATGGCAGCGGGCAAGAAAACTGTACTTGTATGATAACCAGCCAGCAAGACCTTGATTTAAATCCGGAGACTGCTGTCCTCGCATTTTACAGGTAGTTAACAGGCGGCAGCGGTAGAACAGCGCTTGCCGCCTTTATTGATTGACAGGCAATTCGCTTGATTAAAGGAGGGAGATTGTATCTATGGTAGATTTAGCAATATCCACAGTGGCACAAGGGCTCATGTGGTCAATTCTGGCAATCGGTGTATTTCTTTCCTTCAGGGTGCTTGATGTGCCTGATATGACTTGCGAAGGCAGTTTCCCTTTGGGCGGAGCCATTGCGGCTTCAATGATTGCAGCAGGTGTTTCACCCTGGGCCGGACTGGCCGCAGGTGCATTGGGCGGGCTCATCGCAGGGGTTGTTACCGGCGTTCTTTACACGAAGCTTAAGATTCCTGCTATTCTGGCCGGGATCCTGACAATGATCGCTTTATATTCCATCAATCTTCACGTGATGGGGAAAGCGAATATTTCGCTGCTCCGTGCCGATACGGTATTTTCAACAACATCTGAAATGCTTCACATCAGCATGTCTGCAGCTGGTTTTGTCGTTCCGCTTATTATGATGGCCGTGATTATCGGTTTCATTTACTGGTTCTTCGGAACAGAACTTGGCATGTGCATTCGTGCTACGGGCTTTAATCCGCAGATGGTTCGTGCACAGGGTGTCAATACAGACACGATGACAATTATCGGATTATTCATCAGCAACGCGCTCATCGGACTCTGCGGTGCGGTTGTTGCACAGAATAATGGGTTCGCTGATGTCGGGATGGGGATTGGCACAATCGTTATCGGCCTTGCTTCCGTCATCATCGGCGAAGTTATTTTAGGCGCTGACAGCTTCTCCGCTTCGCTTGCTGCTGTCGTTCTGGGGTCCATTCTTTACAGAGTGGTCATTGCAGGTGTACTTTATCTCGGAATGCCACCAAATGATTTGAAACTGTTTACTGCGATTATTGTCATGCTGGCACTTGCAGCACCGATGATCAAAGATAAAGTGAATATGGGGAAGGCAGGCTGAACAGATGTTAAACGTTTCTCATATCAGCAAGACCTTTTTTAAAGGAACCATCAACGAAAAGAAAGCTTTGAACGATCTTTCTCTGACACTCAATGACGGGGATTTCTGTACTGTTATTGGAGGCAACGGAGCCGGCAAGAGCACGCTCCTGAACTCTATCGCAGGCGCGTATCTTCCGGATTCAGGAACTATTGAAATCAACGGCAAAGATGTCACTAAAATGAGTGAATATACGAGAGCCAAGTTTATAGGCCGCGTATTCCAGGATCCGCTTAAAGGAACTGCGGCAGGAATGCAGGTGGAGGAAAATCTTCTGCTGGCATCCAGAAGAGGGGAAAGCCGCCGTCTGCGCTGGGCATTCTCTGCTGGCGATCATGACAAGTACAAAGCAATGGTATCCAGGCTTGATCTGGGACTTGAAGATCGTCTCTCTACGCGCATCGGATTGCTTTCAGGCGGGCAAAGACAGGCGCTGACACTTCTTATGGCCACGATTAAAAGGCCGGAAGTACTGCTTCTTGATGAACCAACTGCCGCGCTTGATCCGAAAACAGCAGCAAAGGTTTTGAAAATTACGGATGAAATCGTGCATGAACAGCACTTAACGACCTTGATGATCACTCATAATATGAAAGATGCCCTGAAGTATGGCAACAGGCTTATCATGATGAATAATGGCAGGATCATTGCTGATTATTCAGAAGATGAGAAGAAGAATCTGACCATTGATGATCTTCTCAAGAAATTTGAGGAAACGGCAGATGCTGTAAGCGATCGTATCGTTTTAGGCTGATGAATCATCAATTCATTTGCTTATTCTCTTGCAAAATTCACGCATGGCAGGTATAATAACTAGCGTGTGAACTGCATCCCGGTTTTTCGCATCTCCGGCGATGACTTAGATACAGCAATTTATATTTTTTAGGAGGCTATTATGCTTACAAACGAAGTAAAGAAAGAAATTATCGAACAGTATGCTGTTCATGAAGGCGACACCGGATCTCCGGAAGTACAGATCGCAATTCTCTCCAAGAGAATCGCTCTTCTGACCGAACATCTGAAGATGCACAAGAAAGACCATCATTCCCGCCGCGGACTGCTGAAAATGGTTGGCCAGCGTAGAAACATGCTTGACTACCTCCGCCGCAAGGACATTGAACGTTACAGAATTCTTGGACAGAAACTCGGATTACGTCTGAAATAAGAAATGAAAAAATCCCTCCTGCTGTATCCAGCAGAAGGGATTTTTCTATATGTGTAAAATTTTTTCATACAACTTCTAAAAGATTAATCATTATGCTGTCTTAAAACTGTTTCAGCAGACTTGTTAAAATTTTAGATTTTATTATATAATAAGGAGTACATAAAATTATTTGTATAACAGGAGGAATAGGGATGTTTAAGACATTTCAAATGGAACTTGCCGGCCGACAGTTAGTCGTTGAAACTGGTAAAATGGCAAAACAAGCAAATGGAGCTACGTTAATTCGCTATGGTGATACAGTCGTACTCGTAACTTCTACAGGAAGCAAAGAAGCGCGTGAAGGAACAGATTTCTTCCCTCTGACTGTAGACTATGAAGAAAAGATGTATGCTGTAGGTAAAATGCCGGGAGGATTCCTGCGCAGAGAAGGAAGACCAGGAAATTCTGCGATTTTGAACGCACGCCTGATCGACCGCCCTATTCGTCCGCTTTTTGATAAAAGATGCCGCAATGATGTGCATGTAGTTGCGACTGTACTCTCTGTTGATTATGATAATGCGCCGGAACTTTGCGGTATGCTTGGCGCATCCGTTTCCCTGGGCATTTCTGATATTCCGTGGGATGGACCTATTGCAGGTGTCAGAGTAGGCAAAGTCAACGGTGAATACGTCATCAACCCGACTCAGGAACAGATGGAAGCATCTACTATGAATGTAACTGTTGCCGGTTCCGAAGAAGCTATCATGATGGTTGAAGGCGGCGCTAAAGAAGCTCCGGAAGAAGAAGTTCTGGATGCTATTATGTTTGGCCATGAAAGCATAAAGGAACTTTGCCGCTTCCAGAAGCAGATTATTGCTGAAGTCGGCAAACCGAAACGTACTCTTGTATTTGCTGATATCCCGGCAGAAATTGAAGAAGCAGTAGAAGCTTATGCAACTGATGCTCTCAAAAAGGCTGTTTTTGATGCAGATAAATTGAGACGTGATGGCAATATCGATGCTGTCAAGAAAGATGCAAAGGAACACTTTGCTGAAATTTATCCGGACAATGGCGCAGACGTTGCAGAAAGTCTCGATCATTTGACAAAGAAAATCGTCCGCAAGATGATCTCCAACGAACATATCCGCCCGGATGGAAGAAAGCTGGATGAAATCCGTCATATTACCTGTGAAGTAGGACTCCTTCCACGTGTCCATGGCTCCGCACTCTTTACCCGCGGCCAGACACAGGCTCTGTCCATTACCACACTGGCTCCTATGTCTGAAACACAGACCATTGATGATCTGACACCTGTTACAGAAAAGAGATATATCCATCAGTACAACTTCCCGTCTTACAGCGTAGGCGAGACAAAGGGCTCCCGCGGTCCTGGCCGTCGTGAAATCGGTCATGGCGCTCTTGCTGAAAGAGCTCTGCTTCCGGTTATTCCATCTGTAGATGAATTCCCATATGCAATCCGTGTCGTTTCTGAAATTCTTGAATCCAACGGATCATCTTCCCAGGCTTCCGTCTGCGGAAGCACCATGTCCCTGCTTAATGCAGGCGTACCGCTGAAAGCTCCGGTTGCAGGCATTGCTATGGGCCTGATTGAAGATGGCGGCAACTTTAGCATCCTTTCCGATATCCAGGGCATGGAAGATGCTCTTGGCGATATGGACTTCAAGGTAGCAGGAACAGCAAAGGGCATTACAGCTATTCAGATGGACATCAAGGTACATGGCCTGTCCCGCGATATTCTTCTGGCAGCATTGAAGCAGGCTCATGAAGGACGTCTGTTTATCCTTGGCAAGATTGCTGAATGCATTGATAAGCCGGCAGAACATCTTTCTGCATATGCTCCAAAAATTATTACTATCACAATCCCGGTTGAAAAGATTCGTGATGTTATCGGAAGCGGCGGAAAGACGATCAACAAGATCATCGCTGAAACCGGTGTCAAGATGGATGTTGAAGAAGATGGAAGAATTTACATCGCTTCTCCGGATGAAGGCGCTGCCAACAAGGCCAGAAAGATTGTTGAATCCCTGACCAAGGAAGTCCAGGTGGGAGAAACATACCTGGGCAAAGTAACAAAGCTGATGAAATTTGGCGCATTTGTTGAAATCCTTCCGGGCAAAGAAGGCCTGGTTCATGTTTCCCAGCTCGCACTGCATCGTGTAGAGAAGCCGGAAGACGTCGTTAAAGAAGGCGATGAAATTATGGTTAAGGTAACTGAAATTGATGACAAGGGACGCATTAACCTTTCCAGAAAAGCACTCCTTCTGGAGAAAAAACAATGAGCCGTATCCGCGGATTTGAAGTTGTAAAAGCTTGGGAAATGAAGGGAATCCACCTCCCTGAAAGAAAAACAAGCAAATCTTCCGGGTATGACTTGGAAAGTGCCGAGGACGTAATCCTTGCCCCGCATAAAACCACCGTTTTATCTACCGGCCTGAAGGCATATATGCAGGAGGATGAATATCTTGCTGTCTATATCAGATCAAGCCTGGCAATCAAGCACGGAATTGTTCTTATCAACAGCACAGGAATCATAGACGCTGATTATTATAATAATCCTGACAATGAAGGACATATTATGATTGCCGTATATAATACGACGGATAGTGCGTTTACCGTCAATAAGGGCGATCGTATTGCGCAGGGAATATTTGCAAAATATTATAAAGCAGATAATGACAGCGCGGATGGAACAAGAACTGGTGGAGTAGGAAGCACTGGAACTTAAAAGAAAGCCGGTCAATGGTGGTATTTTATACCACCATTGATTTTTGGCTTATAGGACATTTCGTGTTGTTTTTATAGT
>UMCO01031058.1_pt1 | contig 12610 bp, 10 predicted proteins | sample 1964251 | NCBI WGS metagenome assembly UMCO01 (sample SAMEA4835970, study PRJEB28245) | human gut metagenome | biome: gut microbiome; material: fecal sample | place: Denmark | collected 2008
CAATATAAACGCATTCAGTATGAAGTTTGCCGAATGCATCATTGAAGAACCCGGTATGGTAGGTGCTTTGATAGCAAAGCAACTTGAAGGTAAGAATTTCCTTATCAGCGAATTGCGGAAGAGGAATTACGAAGTCAATGCCCAAGAGGGTAACTTTATCTTTATCAAACCCAAAACCGATGCCGATGAATTGGTATCCCGGATGAAAAAAGAAAAAAAAATTCTGATAAAATCATATAATGGGATAGGTGTTTTGGGTAAATGTCTAAGAGTTTCAACCGGTGAAACGGAAATAATGCGAAAATTCCTTTCCGCTATAGACGAATTGGATAACTAACAGTGCTTTGTTATGATTAAAGTTATAACGTATGGCACCTATGATCTGTTGCATCAAGGACATATCAATCTGCTTCGGCGTGCCAAAGCTTTGGGCGATTATCTGATAGTAGGGGTAACTACCGATAATTTTGATTTGGATCGCGGCAAGCTGAATGTACGCAACAATGTAATGGAGCGTATTGAAAATGTGCGTAAAACCGGGCTTGCCGATGAGATAATCATAGAGGAATATCTTGGTCAAAAGATTGACGACATACAGAGATATAATGTCGACATATTTGCCATAGGCTCGGATTGGGAAGGACATTTTGATTATCTAAAGGAATACTGCGAGGTTGTGTATCTGGAGAGAACAGAGGGTATTTCAAGTACCCAACTTCGTAATGAAGATACTGTTCGCCTGGGTATTATCGGTACAGGTCGTATCGCTAACCGTTTTTTCCCGGAGGTGCAACATGTAAACGGTGTTCGGGTTACGGCAGTTTACAATCCTGCCAATCCGACGGAAGCCGATGCATTTGCCGATACATATTCCATACCGGTTTCCACTGTTGAACCGGAAGAGTTTCTGAATAGTGTCGATGCCGTTTATGTGGCTTCTCCTCACCTGACGCATTATTCTTATGTGAAATGGCTGTTGGAGAATGGTAAGCATGTCTTATGTGAAACGCCGTTAACTTTAGTTTCAACAGAAGCTGTTTCTCTCATAGAACTCGCGCGTGAACGGCATCTTACATTGATGGAAGCAAACAAGACGGCCCATTTTCCGGCTTTCAATCATTTGATAAGCCTGATAAAATCTGGTCTGATAGGTACGATTGTCGATATTGACGCTTCCCTGTCTACACTCCGACAGGAGGGGCTTCGTGAAATGGACCCTTCTCAGGCCGGAGGAAGTGTGACGGAGAATATCTCCTTTGTTTTATTGCCGATATTTAAATTTCTTGGTACCGGCTATAAGGATCTCATGTTCTTTTCCTCATTCAAAGGTGGTGTTGATATTTACACCAAAGGGATTTTGCAGTACCCTTCTGCCGTGGCTTCGTTTAAGATAGGGTTAGGAGTGAAGACGGAAGGCAATCTGGTTATTTCCGGTACCCGCGGTTACGCTTATGTTCCGGCTCCCTGGTGGAAAACTGATTATTTCGAGCTCCGTTATGAGGATATGAATATGAACAGGAAGTATTTCTATTCATATGCGGGTGAGGGGCTTCGTTATGAGCTGCAGGAGTTCATATCTTGCATAAACAAGCGTATTCTTACTTCTCACAGATTGACAACATCTGAAATGGTAGCTGCTGCAGGTGTAATTGAACATTTCCGTGATGGAGAACATATCGTTAGGATTTAATTGTATATGTCAGAGAATTTGAAAAGTAAAACTGTCTCCGGAGTTTTATGGAGTGCTGTTGAGCGTTTCTCATTGCAAGGAGTACAGTTTGTTATAAACATTTTGATGGCACGTCTTCTTTTACCCTCTGATTATGGTATGATTGGGATGCTTGCTGTTTTTCTTCAAATATCACAAACTTTTGTAGACAGCGGTTTCTCTGATGCTTTAGTCCAAAAGAAAGACAGAACGGAGACGGATTTGTCAACCGTGTTTTATTTTAATATAGTTATTTCCGTACTGCTTTATGTTTTATTGTTTATCGGTGCCCCCTATATCGCTCAATTTTATCGGATGCCTGAACTCACGTTAGTGACTCGGATTATTATGTTGAATTTGATTTTCTCATCCTTTACTGCTGTTCCTAAAACAATATTGACAATAAGAATAGACTTTAGGACTCAATCTAAAATCTCTTTGATATCTGCTATTATTTCTGGTGTTGTAGGTATAATAATGGCCTATAAAGGAACAGGGGTTTGGGCACTTGTTGCTCAAACATTACTAAATGCTATTCTTATAACATTTTTATTTTTTTGTTGTGTAAATTGGCGTCCATTGAGAATCTTTTCTAAAGCTTCATTTCAAGGACTTTTTTCTTTTGGTTCTAAATTATTATTTTCAAGACTAATTCATGCTTTATATTACAATCTATATGCAATAGTAATAGGGCGTCAATATTCATCAATAGAACTAGGATATTATACACGTGCTGAACAATTTGCTATTTTTCCTTCTGGCAATATAAATGCTATTATTTCTCGTGTCACATTTCCCATATTGAGTAGTATTCAGGATGATGATAAACGTTTGGCTTTGGCTTATAGGAAATATATACGTTTAGCTTCTTTTTTAATATTTCCGTTGATGATTGGGCTAGCTGCTATTGCTGAACCTTTAGTGTCGTTTTTGTTGACAGCAAAATGGTCGGGAATCGTTATTCTCCTTCAGATTTTATGTTTAGACTGGATGTTAGATCATTTAAGTCAGATAAATTTAAACTTATTGCTGATTAAAGGGCGTTCTGATCTATCTTTACGTTTAGAGATTATAAAAAAAATTATAGCAACTTTTATTTTGATTATTTCAATCCCATATGGGATTGAAATAATGTGTTGGGGACGTGTTTTATATTCCGTTCTTGCTACTTACATGAATAGTTATTATACAAATCGATTGATTGGTTTAAGTTTTAAAACACAGATGCGAGATGTATTTCCTTCGTTATTATTAGCTGTGGGAATGGGAATAACCGTCCACTGGTCCATATCTATATTTTCTTCTGATTTATTAAAAATAATAGGGGGAAGTATTATAGGTATTATATTTTATGTTGTAGTATCTATCTTTTTAAAGATAGAGGAGTTTAAAGAATTTGTATTAATAATCAAAAAATAAAATGGATGAAGATTTAAGAGCAAAATATAACCCTAATGGTTCTATTTTACGACAACATCAGTTAAAAATGCTGGATATTCTTATTGTAATAGATAAAATATGCAAGAAGTATGATATTAAGTATTGGATTTCTGATGGTACATTATTAGGAGCTGTAAGGCATGGTGGATTTATTCCATGGGATGATGATTTAGATATACAAATGATGCGTAAGGATTTTAAGCGTTTTATTAAAATCATTTCTGAAGAATTGCCGGAGAACCTTGTTTTGCAAACTCATAAAACAGATAAAGGATATGTGGCCCCTTATGCGAAGATACGTGAATTACATTCTACTATTACAGAATTTCATAGCAATGATATTAATTACAAATATAAAGGAATTTACATAGACGTTTTCCCGTTGGAAAAATGCAGTAGAGTCTTTACATGTATTGCAGATTTTATGCATACACATTTGTATAAAGTTTCCCATGTCCGTGGAGGGCGAGTGAGGCATGCATACATAGACGGTTTGTTTAAAATTATGAAGGGTATAGATTCATTATTTAGAGGTATAGATTCAATTCTTGTAAAATCAGGGAAATGTACTTTTACTTATGGAAGTTGTTTCGGCTATCATAATTTTGTCAATGAAGATATCATGCCTCTGTCTACTATTGATTTTGAAGGGTATACTTTTAATGCCCCTCATGCACCCGAAGAGGTTTTAAAGAAACAATATGGAAATTATATGGAGTTACCGGCAGAAGGAGACAGAATGACTCATACTTTATCTGTGGAATTTAATAAATAATAGATATATGAAAACGATTCTTTTGGTTTTTGGAACACGCCCTGAGGCAATAAAAATGGCTCCTTTGGTGAAAGAGTTCCAAAAATCTCCTCATGAGTTTAAAACATTGGTTTGTGTAACCGGCCAGCACCGTGAAATGCTTGACCAGGTTCTCCATCTTTTCGATATCAAACCAGATTACGACCTCAATATAATGAAGCAAGGACAAGATTTGTATGATGTTACTTCCAGAGTACTGCTGGGTATGCGAGATGTACTAAAAGAAGTTCATCCGGATGTGGTATTGGTTCATGGAGATACTACGACTTCTACAGCTGCTGCATTGGCTGCTTTTTATCAGCAGATACCTGTAGGGCACATTGAAGCCGGATTGCGTACACATAATATATACAGTCCTTGGCCTGAAGAAATGAACCGTCAGATAACTGGGCGTATTGCTACCTATCATTTTGCACCTACCGGTTTGAGCAAAAAAAATCTTTTGGCTGAAGGTATAGGAGAAGGAGCGATAATGGTCACCGGAAATACGGTAATTGATGCACTGTATATGGTAGTGGATAAGATTAAGACCGATGAGAGTTTGTCTGCTACCTTGAAAATGGTTTTGAATAATTCAGGTTATGATGTAAGCCGTTTGGCCGATGGCAGAAAAATGGTTTTGATAACAGGGCACCGCCGTGAGAATTTTGGTGATGGTTTCGTTTCGATGTGTAAGGCCATAAAAGCACTTACTGAAAAGTACCGGGATATAGATTTCATTTATCCTATGCATTTAAATCCCAATGTCCGTAAGCCGATTCATGAAGTATTTGGAGAAAGTTTATCCGATTTTGGGAATATCTTTTTCATAGAACCGTTAGAGTATCTTTCATTTGTATATTTAATGGAAATATCTACTATTATACTGACTGATAGCGGAGGTATTCAAGAAGAAGCACCGAGTTTAGGCAAGCCCGTGCTTGTAATGCGTGATACAACAGAACGCCCGGAAGCTTTGGACGCAGGAACGGTAAAACTCGTAGGCACTGATTATGATAAGATTGTAAATGAAGTTTCCAAGTTGCTGGACTGTCAAGAATATTATGAAGAAATGAGTAAGGCGGTAAATCCTTATGGTGATGGAAATGCATGTAGCAGAATTGTAGCATTTATACAAAAATGACGAGAAATATATTATTTATTGCTACATACCCCACTGTAGATAAGCAAAAAGAGGGGATGTTTCAACGAATTAAGGCTATTGATGCAGAGTTTGAAGCCTATAATCGCACTTATTTATCAATAAGCCCGGTTTCACATAGGAGTAAGACTGAAGAAATAATAGGTAATGTGAGAATTGTTTACGTGAATTGGTTTATTCATTTTGTCTTTATTTCTAAAATGATAAAAAGTGCTGATTATATATATGTCCATTCTTTGTACAATTTCAAGTTTCTAATAGGAGCTTCTTTGAAAGGAAAAAACATAACATTGGATTTACATGGTTCTGTACCGGAAGAACTTGAGTTTTATGGTGAAAAACTCAAGTCTCTATTTTATAATGAGGTCGAAAGAGTAGCGTATAAACATGTTACGAACTTGATCGCTGTCAGCTATGCAATGGTGGATTATTATAGAAAGAAACGGAAGTTGAATGAAAGAATAAAATGTGTTGTTAAACCGATTTATCCCATCAATAGTATATCTGAGTCGAAAACTGATGATGTTGATTCTTTGAAGAAGTCTTTGAATATAAATGATTCGAACGTTGTGTTTGTGTACTCGGGAAATCTTCAGAAATGGCAAAACTTTGAATTAATGATACAGTGCATCAGGGCTATGAATAATCCGAACTACAGGTTTATTATAATGACCCAAGAAGAGGAAAGAGCAAATGAAATTGTTTCTAAATTGCCAAATTCAGATTCTGTCGTAGTAAAAAGTGTATTACCCAAAGATTTAAACTTATATTATTCGATAGCCCATTATGGTTTTATATTGCGCGATGATATCGTTCTTAACAGAGTGGCCGCACCCACTAAGTTGATAGAGTATTTGTCGTATGGTTTGATTCCCATCGTAAAAACCATCAATATTGGCGATAGTGTTAAAATGGGATATGAATATATATCATACAATGAAGACCTGAACGGCTTGTCTGCAAAAAAGAGTGATAAAAATGAAGAAGTTGCAGCAGCAGTTCTGCGCTTGAGTGCTGAAAATAATATTCCACAAATTCTGTTCTCACCGTTATAAAAATGTTTGTAGCCCCAAATGCATCCTATATTAAGGCTAAGAAAATAAGAGAATATTATCTTATTTTTCTTTTGCTTTTTATAGCTGGAGTTATCAGTGCCGGTCGTTTGCTGGGAATAGGTGCGGACTATGATGGATATAGAGAACTTTTTACTCATGAAGGATTTAAGCGAGATTCTATAGAACCTGCTTATCGCTTTTTGAGATACTTGAATGATTACTTGTTTGATGGTCATGTAGCACCTATATATTTTATATCGGTTATAACTGCATTATCTCTTAAAATACGTGCTTTCAGGTCATTATCTTCCCATTGGAATGTAGTATTATTTCTCTATTTCTTATCTTTTTTCTTTGTCCACGAATATACTCAGATAAGGGCGGCAGTAGCTATCGGTATCTTTTTATGCAGCATCAAAGATATCAATGAAAACAGGCCGTTCTGTTTCTTCATAAAAATGTTGATAGCTACTTTATTTCATTATTCAGCAATGATAATGCTCTTTTGCTGGATATATACACGTATGGCCCGCTCAATAAAGTTTTGTGTAGTGGTGACACTGACAGGAGTTGTTTTTTCCATTTTTTTTGTAGAGTTTGCATCGAATCTTACCAAATATGTTTATTTACTGCAAGATTTGATAGGACTGAATAAATCCGGTGGAGAGTCGGACTTTATGTCACCTTGGAATTTAAAATATGCAACATTATTGTTTCTTTTTCTTTTGGTATCAACATTGATAAAAAAAGAGGATTCTTTAAATTTTACACTGTACAAGATATTTTCTTTTGGCTTGTGTTGTTATTACTACTTGCTCCCTCTCCAGTTACCTGTAATTTCAGTCCGTTTTGCAGAATTTTATTCTGTAGTTTATGTAATTCTTATGGTGAATATGGCATATAATAAAGATTATTGTACGGTGAAGAGAGGGTATTTATTATTATTCATATCATTTGGCGTTACTGTTTTGTACGGATATGCGGCGATGAAAACGATAACTATAATATGATTGATATATTGCTTTCAACCTATAATGGGGAGAAGTATGTTGAAGAGCTGCTGGAATCATTAAACAATCAGACTTATAAAGATTTTAATGTGATTGTCAGGGATGATGGTTCTACAGACCGAACTTTGGATATCATTAAGAAGTATAGAGATACAAATTCCTTACCTATACATATCCTTAACGATAGTTTGGGTAATTTGGGCTCTACTCTTTCGTTCGAAACTTTAATGCGGAATTCCAAAGCAGACTACTTTATGTTCTGCGATCAGGATGATTATTGGTGCGAGCAGAAAATAGAAATTTCGTTGAAGCGTATGTACGAGTTGGAGAGTTCATCGGGAGAGAAAGCTCCTTGTACTGTATTTACGGATTTATACGTGGTAGATGAGAATCTGAATATTGTAAATGATTCTTTTTTCAAAGCGGCACGTATGCCTTTTGATGTTGTGAACGACTTGTATAAAGCAATGGCTGTCAGTGTAGCTCCTGGCTGTACAATGTTAATGAACAAATGGGTTTTGGATTATACTCTACCGATACCTAAAACAGTAATTCATGATTTTTGGATAATTGTATTAACGGCGAAATATGGTAAAGTGGCGTGTTTGAATGTGCCTACGATTAAGTATAGGCAGCACAGCAATAATTCCATAGGCTCCACTTTGTCAGGAAAGAAATATATCTATAATAGACTGAAGCATGCGATGAGTTGGTTTCGGGTGTATCATGATTTTTTTGCAGCTTTACCTTTCAGGGTGAATTATCTGAAGTTTGCATATTGGAAATTGTACTATATATTTACACGTATATAACATATAATGAAAGAGGTTTCAATTATAGGCACAGTAGGAGTACCCGCCAATTATGGTGGTTTTGAGTCTTTGGTAGAGAATATCATAGGATATAATTCTTTAGACGATATACACTATACGGTTTATTGCAGTGCCAAAAGCTACCCTCATCGACAATCAGTTTATAAAAACGCAGATTTGAAATACGTTCCGTTAGATGCCAATGGAAGTCAAAGTATCCTATACGATATCATCTCTTTGATAAAGGCTACAAAGAAAAGCGATGTGGTTTTGATACTGGGTGTCTCCGGGTGTTGCTTTCTTCCAATATACCGTTTGTTTTCTAAGAAGCGTTTGATAATCAATATCGATGGTTTGGAGCATCGTCGTGAAAAATGGGGAAAATATGCCAAAACTTTCTTGAAATTTTCGGAAAAGATGGCGGTGAAGCATGCAGATGTGGTGATAGCTGATAATAAGGGTATTCAGGATTATGTGAAAAAGGAATATAGAACAGAAACGGAACTGATAGCCTATGGCGGAGACCATGTGTTGTGTGATATTACGGATGTAGAGGAAGAAATATTAGAAAAATACGGACTGAAGAATATTAGTTACTCTTTTTCTTTATGTCGGATAGAGCCGGAAAACAATGTGCATGTTATATTGGAAGCTTTTAAAGCTTCTGGTAAAGAATTGTTTTTCGTTGGAAATTGGAATAGAAGTCCGTATGGAAAATCGTTGTTAGAAAAATATGCCAAGTACGGGAATATCCATTTATTGTCTCCTATATATGATGTAAAGACTTTAAATGTATTGAGGGGCCATTGCTCTTTTTATATACATGGACATAGTGCAGGAGGTACGAATCCTTCGTTGGTAGAAGCTATGTTTTTTGGTAAGCCGATATTGGCTTTTGATGTGATATATAATAGGGAGACAACAGAGCAAAAAGCTGATTATTTCTCTTCTGCAGAGATGCTGGAAACTCTTTTGCAGAAACCATACCTGACTTTTAAGATAAATGCTGAAAATATGGTGGAAATCGCGTATAGACGTTATCGTTGGAAAGTAATTGCACAGCAATATGAAGCATTATATTCGCATTCGGGTGACTGAAAATATAGGAGAAATGATGTTATTATTTATAGATAATAATAAGATAAAGTGAAAAAATCGTTTCAGTTCATGTAGCAGAATGATATGTTGCTACGGAGACGGCTGCACAGCATAGCGGATAAACTTTAAATCGTATCATTACAGTAAAAAATGAAAGGATAAATTTATGACTATGGATTACAAAGCACTTGACACGCGAAAAATCAGAGATTATATAGACGCCTCGGATGGGATGGTGGCTGTGGATGATATTATCCGCAATTCCGGCGCCGACAAGTTGCGGGTATATCCCGCACTGTTCGAGCTGGAACACGACGGATATATCGAGGTAGCGGAGCGGGAAGAGCTTGGAGCGCCCATCGCCATTTGCAGAAAAAGAGGCTTGATAAACGACAGGTAACAGCGGTTATTTTGTTTTAGGCGCAGCCGGAATAGCTTTGTTTAGCGGTTCCGGCTGTTTTTGTTTTATTTTCTTCTCTGATAATTCCCTGCCAACCAAAAAATCTTATTAACTTTGCGGGTCACTTTTGGAAACAATAAAAAAATAATGATATGAATATCTCTTATAATTGGTTGAAAGAGTATGTCGATTTCGATTTGACACCGGATGAAGTCGCCGCCGCGCTGACTTCCATTGGATTGGAAACAGGAAGCGTAGAAGAGGTGCAAACCATTAAAGGTGGACTGGAAGGTCTGGTCATCGGAGAAGTGCTGACATGCGAAGCTCATCCTAATTCAGACCACATGCACATCACTACCGTAAATCTGGGACAGGGCGAACCTGTGCAGATTGTATGCGGTGCGCCTAACGTGGCTGTCGGACAGAAAGTGGTAGTAGCTACTTTGGGTGCGAAACTTTACGATGGTGATGAATGTTTTACAATCAAGAAATCAAAGCTCCGCGGCGTAGAGTCCAACGGTATGATTTGCGCGGAAGATGAAATAGGTATCGGTACAGACCATGCGGGTATCATCGTATTGCCGGAAACGGCTGTGCCGGGTACGCTTGCCAAGGATTATTATAACATCAAGAGCGATTACGTGCTGGAAGTGGATATTACTCCCAACCGCGCTGATGCGTGTTCACACTACGGCGTGGCTCGCGATTTGTACGCTTATCTGGTACAGAACGGCCTGCCGGCTTCTTTGAAGAAGCCTTCTGTGGACGCTTTTGCCGTTGAGAACCACGACTTGGACATCAAGGTTATGGTGGAAAACGGCGAGGCTTGTCCGCGTTATGCCGGAGTAACCGTAAAAGGCGTAACCGTAAAAGAGAGCCCGGAATGGTTGCAAAACAAGCTCCGTATCATCGGCCTACGTCCTATTAACAATGTGGTGGACATTACGAACTACATCGTTCATGCGTTCGGTCAGCCGCTTCATTGCTTCGATGCCGACAAGATTAAAGGCGGCGAGGTGATAGTAAAGACCATGCCTGAAGGTACTCCCTTTGTTACTTTGGACGGTGTGGAACGCAAACTGAGCGAACGCGACTTGATGATTTGCAACCGGGAAGAGGCTATGTGTATTGCCGGAGTATTCGGCGGATTGGATTCCGGTTCTACGGAAACTACGAAAGATGTATTCCTCGAAAGTGCTTATTTTCATCCTACCTGGGTGCGCAAGACCGCCCGTCGTCATGGCTTGAATACGGATGCTTCTTTCCGCTTTGAAAGAGGTATCGACCCGAACGCCACCCTTTACTGCCTGAAACTGGCGGCATTGATGGTGAAGGAACTTGCCGGCGGTACCATATCTTCCGATATAAAGGATGTATGCGCTGCTCCTGCCCAAGATTTCAGAGTGGAACTTTCTTATGAGAAGGTACATTCGCTGATTGGCAAGGTTATTCCGGTAGAAACCATAAAGAGTATCGTGACAAGTCTGGAAATGAAGATTGTCGGTGAAACGGCCGAGGGACTGACGCTGGACGTTCCGCCTTACCGTGTGGATGTACAGCGCGACTGCGATGTAATAGAAGATATTCTCCGTATTTACGGATATAATAATGTGGAGATTCCTACGGCTTTGAAGTCCAGCCTGACAACGAAAGGCGAATGGGATAAGTCCAACAGATTGCAGAATCTGATTGCCGAGCAATTGGTAGGCTGCGGTTTCAATGAGATTTTGAATAACTCGCTGACACGTGCCGCATATTATGACGGATTGGAATCTTATCCCGCTAAAAACCTCGTAATGCTGATGAACCCGCTTAGCGCGGACTTGAACGCCATGCGCCAGTCTTTGCTCTTTGGCGGACTGGAGAGCATCTCTCACAATGCCAACCGCAAGAACGCCGATTTGAGATTCTTTGAATTCGGTAATTGCTATTACTTCAACGAAGAGAAGCGCAATCCTGAAAAGGCGCTTGCTCCTTACTCGGAAGATTATCATCTGGGCTTGTGGGTTACCGGCAAGAGAGTTTCCAATTCATGGGCGCACCAAGACGAGGATAGCTCCGTATACGAACTGAAGGCGTATGTTGAAAATATATTCGCCCGTCTCGGATTGCAGATGCACGATTTGGTAGTCGGCAATCTTACGGACGACATTTATGCTGCGGCCTTGTCCGTACAGACAAGAGGCGGTAAGCGTCTGGCTACCTTCGGTGTGGTGACAAGAAAGCTCCTGAAAGCGTTTGGCATCGACAACGAGGTGTACTATGCCGACCTGAATTGGAAAGAGCTGATGAAAGCCGTCAAAAACGTGAAAGTAAACTATACCGAGATTTCCAAATTCCCGGCTGTGAAACGCGATCTCGCCCTGCTGCTCGACAAGAAGGTGCAGTTTGCGGAAATCGAGAAGATTGCCTATGAAACAGAGAAGAAATTGTTGAAGGAAGTGTCTCTCTTTGATGTCTATGAAGGCAAGAATCTGGAAGCCGGAAAGAAATCCTACGCCGTAAGTTTCTTGTTGCAGGACGAAAACCAGACGTTGAACGATAAAATGATTGATAAAATCATGTCCAAGCTGGTGAGAAATCTGGAAGACAAGCTGGGGGCGAAACTTCGTTAAAAAAGGGAATTAAGATGTGTAAAACTTTTTTGGGCACGGATTTTACAGAAAACATACATGAAAATCCGTGTGATTCCGTGGAATCCGTGCCTAAAATAAATAAATCTGTTTTTACACATTCTCATATAACTCATAACTTATAACTCATAAATATTTAGTTCCAATGGGAAGAGCGTTTGAATATAGAAAAGCTGCCAAATTGAAAAGATGGGGTCACATGGCAAAGACCTTTACAAGACTGGGTAAACAAATTGCTATTGCAGTGAAAGCCGGCGGACCCGAACCGGAAAACAATCCGACATTGCGTTCCGTTATCGCTACTTGCAAGCGTGAAAATATGCCGAAGGATAACATTGAACGTGCTATCAAAAATGCGATGGGTAAAGACCAGAGCGACTACAAGAGCATGACTTATGAAGGATACGGTCCTCATGGCGTAGCCGTATTTGTTGATACTTTGACCGATAATCCTACCCGTACAGTAGCCGATGTGCGCAGCGTATTCAACAAGTTTGGC
>UMCO01065733.1_pt1 | contig 12583 bp, 16 predicted proteins | sample 1964251 | NCBI WGS metagenome assembly UMCO01 (sample SAMEA4835970, study PRJEB28245) | human gut metagenome | biome: gut microbiome; material: fecal sample | place: Denmark | collected 2008
CATCTGGCACAGGGCGGTTATGTAAAACCAAATACACCACAGCTGGCCATGATCGGTGATAACCTGCATCAGGGCGAAGTTGTTGCGCCGGAAGATAAGTTGAAAAAAATGGCAATTGAAGCGGCAATGGCAGCAGGATCCGGAGTAAGCAGAGCTGAATTGGAATCTATCATAAACCGGGCTGTGATGAGAATTGTTGCAGCGTTAACGAATATGGGATTCTATCTGGATTCCACACAGATCGCCAGAGCAACTCAGGAGGCAAAAGCAGCTATGGACATTAGATATAACTCTGTGGAGGTAAAATGATGGCGAAGAAAATATTATGGTCTGGGAGTACTGTGCTCCCAGCACCTACGTCTTTGAGCGTAAACGATGAGATCATATGGACCTCCGATACCGGACGTACATTATCGGGCTTGATGATTGGCAGCGTGGTAGCACAGAAAAAGAATCTGAGTATTAAGTGGGAATATCTGACAGAATCGCAGGTAAAAGTAATTAAAAATATTCTTGTGCCTGGATTTTTTCCTTTATCGTTTCATGATGATGGGATTGACATCACGATAAATTCTTATAGGGGCACATTGAGCAAAGAACATCTTGGGTATATAGGGGATGGAATCTACTGGTACAAATCTGTATCGGTAGATATTATACAGAGGTAGCAGAATGATAAAGACAACATTGGCTTATAAAGAAGCTGCAAAAGAAAATGGAATACTTCATCATGAGGTGCGTATTGAGTTCCAGGATGAAAGTACTATAACTGTGGATGATATGGATATTTTTTCACTGCAGATATCGGAAGCAAGTTCAAATACAAGTAGTTTTGATTTGGGAGCGGCAAACGCCAATCAGCTTACACTGAAGCTCAACAACATAGATGGAAAATTTGATACACATGATTTCAGCGAAGCATTAATTACTGTGAAGATAGGGCTTGAACTTCCGGACGGATCTACAGAGTGGCTGAATAAAGGAAGCTTTAATGCGGAACCAGGCGAGGAGTCAGGAAACACGATATCAGTAAAGGCATTTGACGATATGGTAAAGTTTGATCAGCCTTATTCTTTGAGCAAACTTGCATATCCTGCCACTCTTGGAAATATAGTAAGAGACGCTTGCAGTTGCTGTGGAGTTACCTTGGCACCAGACACGGCATCGTTTGATAACGATAATTATGTAGTGCAGAATCGACCTGATGATTCATCCGTGACATTCCGGCAAATCTTACAGTGGGTGGGACAGATCGCATGCAATTTTTTTGTAATCAATATTGATGGAAAATTATCTGCGAGATGGTATAACACTGAAATATTGGAATCAATGTGGGGATATAAAAAAGACGGTGTCCTTTACAATATAAATGGTGAATTGATAGAAGACGTCAGTGGACTGATAATTGTAGAGGAAACAGAAGGAATAATAAAAACAGATGCTCTTTTATCTGGTTCAGTAATAAAGACCGACGATGTAGTAATTACAGGAATTAAAGTGGTTGAAGAAGATCAAGGTGATACATCTGAGGAAACAACTTATCAGTCTGGTGCTGAAGGATATGTGCTGGAGATTTCCGGCAATAAATTGATTCAGGATGGAAATGGTGCAACGATTGCATCGTATCTTGGCGAACGGTTAAATGGATTGCAGTTCAGGCCAATGGAAGTTGATGTGCCGACAGATCCGGCACGTGAGGCTGGTGATCTGGGACTGGTAACTGATGCCAGAGGCAGACACTACAAAACAATATTTACCAATATAGAGTATAACGCTCATGCAGCGCAGAAGCTCACATCTGGGGCAGAGGCACCAACACGTCTCTCAAGTGTTAGATATAGCCAGGCTACCAGAGTATATAAAGAATTACGTGCAAACTTGAAAAAGCAGAAAACGGAATGGGATGCTGCATTTGATAAGCTACAGTCTGTGATGAAAACAAAGAATGGACTTTTTCCGATTCGTGAAACACAGGAGGATGGTAGCAGCATTCTATATTTTTGCGACAAACCAGAACTGTCTGATGCGTCTATTGTTGTTAAATTCAGTGCTGCAGGATGGGCCATGTCGACAGATGGCGGTAAGACATGGAATTCCGGCTGGCTGGTTGATGGAACCATGATCGCTTCTATATTGAATGCAATTGGAATCAATGCAAAGTGGATCAATACCGGAGCATTAACAATAAAGGATCCTGATGGAAAAATTATATTCGAGGTTGATGTAGATAAAAAGTCAGTGTACATGAATCCTGATGTCTTGAAAATTGGAGATGTTGCATTATCAGACAAGATAAAAAGAATGGATAATAGTATTGCGGCAGCTAAAAACATGACGATGATCTTGTCAAATGAATATCAGGCCGTGGCAGCAGATGCAAATGGAAAGATTGAGGGAACATTTCCCGTGATCCAGACAAAAGTTATGGTGATGTATGGATCCAGTGATATATCTGCAGATTGTTCTTACACAATTACGAAATCCGCGGCTGTTGCCGGGAAATGGGATGAAACAGCGAGGACTTACACAGTAACTGAGTTAGATACGGACGATGGGTGGATAGATATCAAAGCAGTTTATCTGCAGAATTTGGTGATAACAAAAAGATTCACTGTATCAAAAGTCAGATCCGGAACTAATGGTAAGGATGGTACACCAGGAAGAACGTATATGCTCGAATCATCCTGCAGCATACTAAAACGTGGCGCAGGAAAAGTGATCAGTCCGAATTTTTTGGAATTCAAGGCTTATTATCGAGATGGAAACGAAGCAACCAGGCATCCATATGCGGGACGTTTTGTAGTCGAAGAAACCACTGATGGAAATACCTGGAGTACCATATACACAAGTTCATCAGACGAGAACACGGTACGGCATTATCTGTATACGATTCTGGTAGATGAGAAAGGGCAGACAATAACTGATGGAAATGGGACTACGATCGGTATTCCAAGGGATGTAGTAAGCATCAGATGCAGGTTATATCAGGCCGGCGGCACGGTCAATATGTATGACATGCAGAGTGTATCGGTTGTGATCGATGTTGAAAGTCTTACGCAATCGCAGATCGTAGAAATACTATCAAATGATGGTGCATGGAAAGGCCTGTACTACAAGAATGGCCAACTGTATATCAGCTTCAGTGCGGCACTTGGCGGTGAATTGACGTTGGGCGGCGAAAAGAATGGAAATGGTTATCTGAAAATTAAAGATGCCAATAATGCTGCTAAAGGATTAATTGATCGCTCTGGATATGCTGTATTTACAAGCTACGAAGAAAATTCAAAGTACATGAAATATACAGGTGTACAGTTTTCAAGCGATGGAATATTCCCTGTTGATATCAAGAAGTTCTTTGACGATGAAGTAGATATTGAAATTGAAAATAGTGAAAATTGGGGAATCAGTTGGAATGATAACAGTCTGAACGTATATGCCACAGAGGTATCGGCTGACACTGGTACATTTGAAAATTTAACTGTTACTAATCCTGCATCTTTCGCAAAATCACCAAAGATAGAAGACATGGAGTATACGACATCATCAAATACTATTTGTTGGGATGGACGTACAGGATACAAACAGCTGATGCTGAAATCTTCATCCTCGAAACGCTATAAAGATATTGGAAACAATATTTCAGAGCAAGAAATTGAAGAATGGTACAATATCGAACCAACGTGGGCGAAATACAAAAAGGGATATCTAGTTAAAGGGGACGAGAATGAAGGAAGATATATCCCGATGTTTATTGCTGAGAACGTAGAAGCATTCTTTCCAGAAGCTACTCGGCATCAAAACGGACTTGTTGAGGACTGGAACGAACGTATCATGATACCTGCAATGTTCGCAATGCTAAAAAACCAAAAAGCTCAACTTGACAGGCAGGAAAAACTTATTAAGAAACTATATGAAACACTTAACATAAAGGAGGATTAAAATGGCAGTAAAAACAGTACAGGCTGTAATCAATGGCCAGACCTATAATCTTACTCTGAATAGTAGCACAGGAAAATATGAAGCTACGATCACAGCACCCAGTAAGTCCAGCTATACATTAAGCGGACACTATTATCCGGTAACTGTAAAAGCAACGGATGATGCTGGAAATACAACAACCAAAACAGATTCAGATGCAACATTAGGTGGATCACTAAAATTGCAGGTCAAAGAGAAAGTTGCACCTGTGATTGCGATCACAGCACCGACGGCAGGAAGTTACATCATTAACAACAAGCCGGCTATCACGTTTAAAGTTACAGATGATGATTCGGGTGTTAATCCGGCTACGATCGGGGTTACGATTGACTCCGGATCCAAAGTTACAGGAGATGCGATTACCAAGAGAGCAGTTACAGGCGGATATGAATGTACATACACACCAACTTCTGCGCTGGCAGATGGAAGTCATACGGTCAGGGTGGACGCATCTGATTATGATGGAAATGCAGCTGCTCAGAAGTCAGTTACCTTTAAAATTGATACAGTGCCGCCAACACTGTCTATTACATCACCAGCAAACGGTCTTGTGACAAATCAGGCAGCATGTACGGTTGCGGGTAAAACCAATGATGCTACATCAAGCCCGGTTACTGTGACAGTTAAGCTTAACAGCGGTGCGGCAGAAGCTGTGACAGTAGGTTCAGATGGCAGTTTCTCCAAAGCCATTACACTGGCAGCAGGAAGCAACACGATCACGATCGTAGCCACAGACTATGCAGGCAAGACTACAACTGTAACCAGAACTGTCAAACTTGATACCACACCTCCAACGATCAAGAGCGTTACGCTTACTCCGAACCCTGTTGATGCCGGCAAGACATTTATCATCAGCGTAGATGTAACAGACTGATATGGTGACCAGAGTATATGGCCTTGCCAATGGTACAGAGGTGATATTTTCCCATGCAGAGGGTAATGCATGGGAAATCACCGTGCCATGGACAGACGATGGAAAATACACAGCAGAGATTTTTGCAGAAGATGAGGCAGGAAATCTGTCCCATCTCTGTTCAATGCTGTTTGTGATTGCTGGCCACGAACTGCAGGCTGCGGTTGTATTACATGAAATGTCTGCACAAGTTGACGGTGAAAACCGGAGATACAGTACAGAATTTGTGGATCATCAGTTTATGGGAATTGTACAGGAGGGAGGATATCAGATTGAGAGTGTCGTATGTAGCAGAGATCACATTTGACTTTCCGGAGGCAAGATACCTGCGGGCGGTGGTTAAACCGAAATGTGACACAGAACTTCCGTTTGAAATCGAATCAGCATGTTGGGAATTGTACTACAAAAATGATGATGGCGAAGATGAACTTGAAAATTCAGGTGATTGCGAGATCAATGGTCATGAACTTGCAGCGTTTATCAGCCCTCAAAAAGTAGGAACATATCGTTTTAAATATATATACGAGATTGCAGGCGAAACATGGGTGGATAATGTGAAGATAAAGGCAGGGTGATTTAATGGCAGAACCAAACATTTTTATAGCGAGTGTTACACTTACACCAAATCCAGTGCAAGCGGGAAAAACATTTATATGCTCGGCAGATGTAAGACCGATCAAATATGTTTTGGATGCAGGAGATGGTACAGCATTAGATACTGGATATGGAACTATGCTACAGATCAAAGATTAAGAGGAGGAATTAAGTGTGGCAGAATCAATTAAAACGACAGTTGTTGAGAACTTGCCGGAAAACGCGGCACCGGGAGATGCAGATTATATAATTACAGCACAGAAAAATATTCTGAAGAAAACTAAAATAGCTCAGCTGGTTAATGTATTTAAAGAAAAACTGGGAATTAATACGTTAAACACGAAGATAAATTCCATAGGAAAAACTGCTCGTTTTTATGCTGCAGGTAAATTTTATGTACCTGGAAGTTCGGGTAATTATTCAGGGCTTACAATCGGTGAGACTGCATGGAACAACATTGTTGGAGTACAGTTTGTGGGTGCAACTGATTATAAACATTACTATACATTCCCCGAAGGCACATATTTAGTAAATATCAACCTTTTTGCAAATCTTGAAGCATCAACTTCAAATGTTCTGGGTGTAGCATTAAAGATTGAAGTAGATGATAAAGCAATAGCGAATCCATGGTTTAGAATGATTGATTCATATCAAAGCATTTTTTATCCTGTTATCATCAGTGGAAGTAAGCTCAAAGTCACCATGTACTCAGGAAAGACAATTGAAATTGTAAATAATGCCAATCTTTCATATATTGATTTTATGAGATTGAATTAATCAATATATAATACTCCAATAGTCACAGGTCTATTAGCACAAGAACCGCCATCGAAATCATTACAAAATGCATAATAAGCTCCATTGTAGTACCCAACTGCTGTGATTCTAATATTTCCGTATAATGGGAATGCGCCCAAAATCTGATGACCGTCCTTTGAAGTATTTAAAAATACGTTTCCTGATGTATCTGTGTTGACATTATAGATTACATATCTTGGACAAGTGTTTATCTTCGTGTTTAGCATCTGTACCTATGCTTTATAATTAAGGTACGGGAGGTGCTGATAATGGAGTCAAGGCAAATGATCATACAATCAGTAATGCAAGTATTAAAGAGCAAAGTGGATCAGGAGACACTGGATATAGTGCAAGATGCGCTTACGATCGAACTGAATCGTTATGAAGTCCAGGAACGAACAACGGAACTATCGGTGGTAGACAATAGTGCTGTAGGAATGTTACGCAGGTATATTGCTACCAAAAGAATCGAGGGCAAAGCAGAGTCTACACTGAAAAGATACTGGGAACAGAACCTGCAGTTAATACAATTTCTCGGCAAGGATCTGAACAAAATTACTACAGATGATTTAAGACTGTTCATGGCATGCCGACGGCAGCAGAATAAGGTAAGTAATAGAACTTTAGATGGGATGAGAAGATGCTACAGGAGCTTTTTTACATGGTTAACAACGGAGGGTTTGATAGAAAAGAACCCCTGCATAGCATTAAATCAAATCAAATGTCGCAAACAGATAAAAAAGCCTTATACAGCTGTTGAACTGGAATTGCTTCGGAAATCCTGCGAAAATATACGTGATCTTGCGTTAGTAGAGTTTTTATATTCATCTGGATGCCGTGTGTCTGAGATATCCAGATTGGATATCTCGGACATAAATATGGAAACGGGAGAATGCTGCGTGATCGGGAAGGGGAATAAGGAGCGGATCGTATATCTTACAGATATTGCGTTACTATATTTAAAAAGATATCTGGAAAAAAGAAAAGATAGTAGTGTTGCATTATTTGCAGGAAAGGGAACACCACGTCTGAAAAAGGGTGGAATAGAAACTTTATTAAAAAGAATTGGAAACGTGGCAGGAGTGGAAAATGTGCATCCGCATCGTTTTCGACGTACACTTGCGACCAACTTATTAGATCGAGGCATGAGCATACAAGATGTAGCAGTTATTTTGGGACATGCAGATCTCAAGACTACCCAGATTTATTGTTTTATCAATCAAAGTAACGTAAAAAATGCATATCGTAAATATGCAGCATAGGTAAATAAACATTGTTTTACTCCGGGGGAACTCCGGAGCTTTTTGCATGCAATAAAATAAATAGAAAGGAAAAAGATAGAAGGATACTAAACACGAATTTGACAACTAATATTTCTGTTGCGCATGCACTCGGTACATCTTTTTGCGTCTATAATTCACAGTTTGTGTATATACATATCGGTTTCGGGGTGCCTGTTCAATTAACTTCAAAGGATACGCTTGCAATATTACCATCCGATATAAAAATGCAAGCAGTATCCAATATTGGAGTTGTCAGTACTACAGGTACTATAGCTTCAATAATGATACAAAACAATATTGTTTATGCGAATCCGACATTTCCACAAGGAAATTACCTTATTGATCTTGTATTGAAACGAGCATAACACTTTTTAAACACGTTTGAATGACATATCAAGAATGTAATTTCCTGCACGCATACTTCCTGCTGAATATATATAGTTATTAATAGCATTGATGGTGCTAACTGCGCCTGTAACACTATTTACACCTATTCCTAACAAAGTCTTTAAATTTACTCCATTTGGAAATGTGGCTAGTAGAGTACCATTAGCAAGGCCATCAGGAATTGATAAAGTTAAATGAGCAAATACTATATCATTATTGTATATGCAATATGCGCCGCCAAGTTTGTTGTTATAGTCACCACCCATCTCACTGTAAGTAAAAGAGCTACCTGTTAACTTCGTGTTTAGTATCCTTCTATCAAGAATTGCATATGTTAAGAATCCGAGCAGAGCCGAAAGGCTCTTATTTTAATGCAATTTGCGCCGGCGCAATGCCGAGAAAGGATAAAAAATGAAAGAAAATTATATCAAAGCATTTTTTACCGGAATGTTCGCACTGATCAGTTCAATGCTGGGCATACTTACAATTCCGGTACTTCTGATGGTAGCATGCAATGTGCTTGACTATGCTACCGGATTGATGGCATCTACATATCGGTCACAGGATATCAATTCCTATAAAAGCATCAGAGGAATTATGAAGAAGGTATGCATGTGGCTCCTGGTAGTGGTGGGAGCAGTGATAGATCAGCTGCTTTTGTATGCATCTCAGACTGCAGGTATAACATTGCCATTTACATTTCTGGTAGCTTGCATTGTAGCAATCTGGATTATCTGTAATGAGATTATCAGCATACTGGAAAATATTAAAGATATGGGAGTTGCAATCCCAGGATTTCTTCTGCCGATTGTGGAGCATGTGAAATCACAGGTAGAGGACAAAGCAGATATCAATAAAGAGTCAGAGGGCGAGTGATCGTCCTCTTTTTAGTGGAGGAATACAAATGCTAAAGATTATGGGACAGGCTGTAGCTACCGTAACGCAGATGCAGACCTATATCAAAAAAGTTAATCCAAAGGTGCCCGATTCGGTTATCAAGATGATTCCGTTGTACATTTCTGAAGGAGCAGTCGAGGGAGTAAGAGGCGACATTGCCTTTGCTCAGAGCTGTCTGGAAACAGGCAACTTCACATTCTCAGGGTCAGCAGTTACCTTGGACCAGAACAATTTTTGCGGAATGGGTGTGATTAAGAATGGAGTCAAAGGCAACAGTTTCAAGACACCACAGCTTGGTATCCGGGCGCAGGTTCAGCACCTGCAGGCATACGGCTCTACAGGCAGGCTGAAACAGACTGTTGTGGATCCACGATACACCTATGTAACCAGAGGATGCGCAGAGTATGTGGAATATCTCGGCATCCAGGAAAATCCACAACATTATGGATGGGCTGCTGGAAAGGACTATGGAAAGAAGATTATCACAATTCTGAATAGTATTCTGACTATGAATTCCGGAACATCCACATCAGGAAAGGAGAACACAGTGAAAGTAAACATCAAGAAGATGATCAGCAAAAAGAACTGCTATATCGGTCAGAACAAACCTGCCTATGTTGTGATTCACGAAACCGACAACTGGAGCAAAGGAGCGAATGCCAGAGCACATGCTCTTGCCATGAAGAATGGAAACCTTGCCGGTACAGTCCATTATTATGTGGATTCTTCAGAGATTTACCAGACGCTGGATCATAGTGATGGTGCCTGGGCCGTAGGCGATGGAAAAGGTAAGTACGGCATCACAAACCGTAACTCTATCAACATTGAAATCTGCGTAAATCCGGAAACAGATTACTACAAAGCAGTGGACAAGGCTGAACAGCTGGCAGCATACCTTCTGAAACAGTATGGCTGGTCAACTGATCATCTGAAACGTCACTATGATGCATCCAGGAAACATTGCCCGCGTAGAATCCTTGACGAAGGGCTCTGGCCGGGATTTGTAAAGAAGACTGCGGCTTATATGGGCGCAGGCAATACATCAACCAGCACAACAAACAAAACAACTACTACATCAACCACGAAAGGAGCAGGCTATATGTTTAATCCGGAACTTGTAAAACTTGGAAGCACAGGAACATCAGTACTTTTACTTCAGGAGATTCTGATCGCGAGAGGATTTAAGGGGAAGAATGGAAAGGCTCTGACTTTATCCAGGAAGGCAGATGAAAATACAATCTATGCGCTCAAGACTTACCAGAAGTCCAGAAAAGGAGTCCTGGAAGCAGATGGAATAGCAGGTGAAAAGACCTGGAAAGATCTGATCGCGATCTAAAAAACTCCCGGCAGGTACCCATCTGCCGGGAATATTGTATCATCTGAAAAATGTCAATTTTTGGTATTATAGGGTATTGAAGTCTGGTGGCCCGGATGGCGAGATCGGAGCATCTATGCGTTATCTTTCTCAGCGTTTTACTATGCCAAATCGCATGGCCATGGCAGTGCTGAATGATATTGGCACTGAGGAACTGGCACACCTGGAAATGGTTTCCACGATCGTTCATCAGCTGACAAAAGATCTCTCTATGGAAGAAATTGAAAAAAGTGGTTTTGGGCCATATTATATTGATCACACAGTAGGTGTATGGCCACAGGCAGCCGGTGGAGTTCCTTTCAATGCATGTGAATTCCAGAGTAAAGGTGATCCGATCACAGATTTGTTTGAAAACCTTGCTGCGGATGGTACGACTGCGTATGTGCAACATAGAAGTGTTAAGTAGAAGTTCTATATAATCTGGTGTGCTAGACACCAGATTTTACAGAACTTAGAAATTCCAATGTATTTCAATCGGGACATTTCTTGTCCCTGGAATCCGTTTTCCTACTAATATATAATCAATTAGAGTTTCAACGGTTTCTCTGTCTAAATGTTCAAGATTTGTGTATTGCTCAATAAGCTGGCGGCGATTATCGCCTGTCTGGATTTTTCTCTCAATTACATCAAGCTGTTTTTGCGTTTCAATCACCAGCTTTTCAAGCCGTTCTCTGTCATTCGTGAAATCTTTTGACAAATTCAGGAAATCATTTTCGGAAAGAATCCCTTTTACTTTATCAAGATAAAGTTCTCTGATTACCTTTGCGTCTTCTTCAATCTTTTTTTGATAGGTAATAAGTTGTGTTTCTAAAGAAGTTTTTTTCTCCTTTACGTTGGAGTGAAATTCCACGTTCTGTTCCAATTCATCTTTATCAAGATATTCTTGTGATAACTTGTTCAGTTCAGAAATAACTGCCTGCTCCAACTTCTTCACAGAAATAAATGAACCTATGCAAGCGTCCTTTGCAACATGGCGATTTGAACATTGTAAATAATGTCTTCCATCTGTCTGCTTATTAGAACGCATGGTATAGCCACAGTTCATGCAGCGAGCTTTTCTGGCAAACAGCCCTATGGTTCCTACTGTAAATGGTTTTGCTTTTTCAGCTACCATAGATTGTACTCTATCCCAAAGTTCACGGTCAATAATCGGTTCGTGTGTTCCCTCTACTCTATACCATTCCTCTTTAGGTCTGGGCTTATTTTGTTTTGTCTTATACGAAACACTGCCGTATTTTCCTTGAACCATATTTCCGATATAAATTTCATTTGTCAGCATATCAGAGATAGCAAAATATTTCCATAAGGTACTATTTTTTCTGGTAGGCTGCTTATATCGTAAACCATGAAGCCGTTTATATTCCGTAGGGTTTGGAATCCCACGGTCATTCAGCATACGGGCAATCGCTGTTTTGCCATATCCCTGTGAAAATAAAGTAAAAACTTCTCTGACAACAGCAGCAGCTTCTTCGTCAATAATCAGGTGTCCCTTTTGCTCAGGGTCTTTTTTATAACCATAAAGAGCAAATGCACCAATATGAAATCCATTCTTCCGGCGGTCAGTCAATACGCTGCGGATGTTTTCCGACATATCCTCTAAATACCACTCATTAACCAGACCATTGATTTGTCTTGATTTTTTGTTTCCTTTATTAGCGGTATCTGCATTATCTACAATACTGATAAAACGAATCCCCCAGATAGGAAACAATCCGTGTATGTATTTTTCTACCAACTCTAACTCTCTGGTAAATCTGGATTGTGTTTTACAGAGGATAATATCAAATTTTCGGTGTTCAGCGTCATTTAACAGTTTGTTAAATTCTGGTCTTCGTCTATCTGAACCAGTATAATCGTCATCACTGTATATATTGTAGACTTCCCAGCCTTGTTCCAATACATATTGAATCAGCATGGATTTTTGATTTTGAATACTGTTACTATCATCAGTTTCATGTTGTTTGTTTCTATCTTCTTCTGATAAGCGGCAATAAATAGCAACTTTTGACTTTGTGTTCATCATATTTTATCTCCCTTAAAGAGAAGATAAAACAAACATTCCACCTACACTTATTATACCGTGTTGGGAAATGTTTGTCTATCATTTTACAGGTAATACCTGCCCTTTGGATTTTTCTAATTGATTGATAAGTTCTATCCATTTTTGATTGAACTCTTTTTTTAATGCCGACTTATCTTCACACTTAAATACATTTTTGCAGGAAATTTCTGCTTCTTTTGGCATAATTCCACCTCACAGTCTTTATTATGTTTACAGACTATGCAAAAATGCTTGTTCATTATGAAAGAATCATCCTTAGCAAACCGAACAGCTTTCGCTAAAGCTCATGGGAATCT
>UMCO01136028.1_pt1 | contig 12548 bp, 12 predicted proteins | sample 1964251 | NCBI WGS metagenome assembly UMCO01 (sample SAMEA4835970, study PRJEB28245) | human gut metagenome | biome: gut microbiome; material: fecal sample | place: Denmark | collected 2008
ACGTTCAAAATCCCCGTCGAAACCAGTACAAGCCCCCATAAGGGTTCTTTGAACCGTAGTATCACTATTATATACTTTTTGGGGAAAATGTCAAGGGGTTAATTTTATTTACTGAGCTTTACATCTGCAAATCCATATTCTGTAACAAAACCCTTAATATAAATTCTTAAATCTTTACATCCTTTTACATTAATCGTATGTGTGGAGAACGCTTCGTCATCCTTAATCTCAAAGGTTCCGTTTTCTATGTTTTTCCCATCTGCCTTGATCGTTACCTTTGCTGGTCTTCGAGCAGTATATTTCCCATCTTTTATACCTGTTTTAAAAGTAAGAGAAGTGTATTTTCCTCCTAAGTTAAAATAGATTCCTTCATCATTGCGCAACGTTCCTCTTACTGCAAATCCATGCGTATAGGAAGTTCCTCTCATCGTAAAGGCACGTGCATTGTAGCTTTCATAGCTTAATGGTTTCGCATATGGCTGCACGTAGTCTAATAACCAGCCGGAAGCTGGCATTGTAATCTTCTTTACCGAACTGCTGCCTTTAAATGTTTTTCCGTCTGCTCTTAAATATGGCACAACTTTATAACTATAAACTCCGCCTAACTCAAGACCGTTTACGACATAGCTTCTTTCTTTTATTGCTGTTATCTTATTCCACTTTCCATTGGCTCCGGCCTTATATAAATAATATCCGGTCGCATTCTTTACTTTATTCCATTCCAAAACTGCTGTTGTACCAGTTACCGCAGCCGAAAGTCCCGGTTTGGTGTCCGCCAGTGTACGGATTCTTTGTACAGAAGAATAACTGCCTTTTTTGCCCTGATTGATTCCTCTTACTTTATAAACATAAACTGCACCTGTCTTTAGTTTTTTATGTGTAACGGAGGCAGCTTTTGTTGTCTTTATCTTTTTATACTTGCCGCCATTCACTGAACAGTATACCTGATACTTCTTCGCATGCGCTGCTTTTTTCCAGATAAGCTTTGCCGCCCTTTTTGCAGTAAGCTTCACTGTGAGGTTCTTTACCTGCGAAGGTTTTTTCACTGCCGCTGCCTGTACTTTCTGCGGTATAAATAATAAAACGGTCAGGCACAGAACCGCGAGCAGCAACAGGTGTACCTTTTTCTTGTAAATACTTTTCATAGCTATCTTCCTTTCGCTGTCTTATTTTTTCTTATTTTGTCTTATTTTTCTTATTCTTTTTCTTGACAGTTTTTCTTTGTCGTAAAATAATATCTCATATTCTGTATTTTTTCAATAGATATCTAAAGGCAATCGTCCAATTAATTTCATCCATTAGAATGTCCATTAAAAAAAGAAAATTTAAATTGATTTTCTTTCTTTTTTATACGATAATATTTGTGGCAGATATCTTTTTTACGACTCTGACCTTTAATTTAAGGAGATTTGAAAGATGAAGAATTTAACGAAACAGGAGAAACACGAACAGTGTATCCGCGAAATTCGTGGAACATTAGTTGTTGTTGCCATCTGTTGTGCATGGCATATTTTAAGTGCATTTTTACTAAACGGAAGTGGTCTTTACTTTCTCGGTATGCCAGCATGGTTCAGTGTGTCAACATTAGGTACGATCGTACTCTCTTTACTTGGGGTATGGTATTTGTTAAAGCATGTATTTATTGATTTTGAATATGATGACGAAGAGGAGGGAGAAGAATAATGTCTGCAGATCAGAAAGTCATTCTTGGTATTTTTGTTATTTACCTTGCTTTGAATGCGATTATCGGTATTGTATTCAGTAAACGGCAGGGAAGTAAACAGCATGTATCCTCTGAGAAAAAGTTTTTTATTGGCGGGAGAAATATGAATGGTCTTCTTTTGGCTATGACCACTATGGCAACTTACACTTCCGTCAGTTCTTTTATATCCGGTCCAGGTGCCGCAGGACTTACTTATGGATACGCACAGGCATGGATTGCTACAGTGCAGGTCCCGGTTACATTTTTAGTTTTAGGTGTGCTTGGTAATAAGCTGGCAATGGTCTCAAGAAGAACTGGTGCCGTTACCGTTGTCGGTTATCTGAAGGCACGTTATAAAAGTGATGCTTTAGTTATTATTACCAGTTTACTTATGGTCGCATTTTTTATGGCACAGATGATCGGACAGTTTACCGGCGGAGCGACTTTGATTTCTTCTATTACCGGGCTTGATCATGTCGTCTCTCTGTTGATTTTTGGCGCAGTCGTTATTATTTATACTTCTTTTGGCGGCTTCAGTGCCGTTGCTATCACAGATACAATTCAGGGAATTATTATGTGCATCGGTACATTTTTGTTTATTTTCTTTGTATTAAAAGCAGGGGGAGGACTTGCCGGAATTGATGCAGGACTTGCGAAGAATCTTCCCGGTGTGTATGACAATCTTTTCTCTGTATATACTCCTGGTACTCTGCTTAGCTTCTGGGTTCTTGTCGGTTTTGGTACGCTCGGACTTCCGCAGACTGCTGTCCGCGCGATGGGCTTTAAAAACACGAAGAGCCTTCATTCCGCTATGTGGATCGGAGCGATCACCTGTAGTTTTATCATTGTCGGCATGCATATGGCCGGTACATGGGCAGGTGCATTAGTGGATACAAGTAATCTTCCAACCTCTGATTACTTTATCCCATACATTGTTCAAAAGATTATGCCAGTCGGTCTTGCTGGAACATTCCTTGCCGCTCCGATGGCTGCTGTAATGTCTACAGCCGACTCGCTTCTGATTCTTGCTTCCGCTGCGATCGTGAAAGATTTATGGCGTAACTATGTTGTAAAAGATGACCCGGTAAAGGTGGCTTCCTATAATAAAAATGTCGGAAAGTTAAGCACACTTGTTACTTTCGCCTTCGGCGTTATCGTTATTTTACTTACGATCAACCCACCGGATATCATTTTCTTCCTGAATCTATTTGCCTTAGGCGGTCTGGAATGCAGCTTCTTCTGGCCTCTTATCGGCGGACTATTCTGGAAAAAAGGAACGAAGCAGGCAGCCGTCAGCAGTTCAATCGGTGCCGCCGCCACTTATGTATTCTGCTATTATAATGTACATGTTGCCGGAATTAATGCTGTCGTATGGGGGCTTCTTGCCGGAGCAGTCCTGTACTTTGCAGTAGGAAAAGCAACCTGTAAAAATGGACTTGATCCAGACATTATTAAAAACTGTTTTTAAAATAGAAAAAAGAAACGACATCCTCTTAGATACTATATGACCATATCTAAAAGGTGCCGTTTCTTTTTCTTTGCTTTGCCACAGCTAAAATAGCTGTTTGTGGAAAGATCAATCTTTACAAATATCTGCGTACTGTCCTTTCGTAATCTTTAACAGTTCATCTGGTTTACATTCAACCTGTGTTCCAATCTTTCCTCCACTTACCATGATCACAGGATTGTTCTGTGCTGTTTCATGATATGTTGTAACAAACTGTTTTTTCATGCCAACCGGAGAGCAGCCGCCACGAATGTATCCTGTAATTTTATTAATATCTTTTACATGAATCATCTCGATAGATTTTGCTCCAACTGCTTTGGCAGCTTTTTTTAAGTCAAGTTCTTCCGCTACAGGAATAACAAACACAAAGTATTCCTTTTTATTACTTACGGTTACAAGTGTTTTAAAAACATAGTCAGGATTTTGTCCGGTAAGTTCTGCTACCGTCACGCCATCCACTGCTTCTTTCCCATGCGGATAATAATGTGCCTCATAATCTACCTTTTCTTTTTCAAGAATACGCATTACATTTGTTTTTACTTCTTTTTTCATTGTCCTAATTCATCTACTACTGAAAACTCATAAAAAGTTATAAACAGTAACTTGCTCCTTTCCTAACTAGATCTTCTTTTAACTAGATATTCTTTATTCGATGTTCTTTTATTTATATCATTTTATAATCCATTTAGAATTTATGAAAAAACAAAAAAGCCGCATTTATTATATGCCACTTTCTTGTCTTTGTCCATTTGCAAAAATATTCTAAGCGTTTAATTCCTTCTTGAATGTACGGATATATTCTTTTGCCACATCCAGATTATAACCGTTTTCTTCCATAAGTTCAATAAAATGTGTTCCGACAATGCAGCCATCAATCGTATCTTTTAATCCGGCTACATCCTCTGCAGTGCGGATTCCAAATCCCATCATAACAGGAATCTTTGATACTGATTTTACATTTTCCAGATAATTTCTTACGTTTTTATGGAAATGTGCCGCCTGTCCGGTTACGCCCATGGAAGATACGCAATATACATATCCTCTTGCATTTTCTAAGATCATAGGAATTCTGTCTGCGGATACCGGTGCGACAAGCTGAATGAGGATTGGGGCATTTTCTGTGTGTTCAAGTGCCTCTACCAGTTCAAACTGTTCTTCTTTTGGAAGATCGGGGATGATGAGACCATCTACGCCAGTTTCCGCACATTTCTTAGCAAATGCTTCCACGCCATAATAAAGAATTGTATTATAGTACATCATAAATACGATAGGTACTTCACAATCTTTTCTTACTTCTTCTACAGCAGTAAATACGCCTTTTACGTTTGTTCCTTTACAGATGGAACGATAGGATGCATCCTGAATAACCGGACCATCTGCTGTTGGATCTGAAAACGGTATTCCAAGCTCGATAATATCAATCCCTGCCTCGTCCTGTGCTTTTATTAATGCTTTCGTTCCTTCCATATCCGGCAGACCGGCTGTCATATATGTTACAAATGCTTTTTCATTTTTTTGTTGTAATTCTTCCATTCTTTTTTCAATACGATTCATGTTTTCTGTCCTCCCTATGAGAATACTGTACTCTTGGAATCTTTTTGTCTCTATTTCTCTTTTCTATTCTTCTTTTCTATTTCTCTTTAAAATACTCTGCAATAGTATGTACATCTTTGTCTCCCCGCCCTGAAAGATTTACTACCATAATCTGGTCTTCGTTCATTGTTTTTGCTTTTTTTAATGCATAAGCGATCGCATGTGCGCTCTCGATTGCTGGTATGATTCCTTCTTCTTGACAAAGTTCTTTAAGCGCCTGCATTGCCTCATCATCTGTAATTGAAACATAAGTTGCTCTTTTGCTATCATGGAGATATGCATGTTCTGGTCCGACTCCCGGATAATCTAAGCCTGCAGAGATCGAACTTGCAATCTGAATATTTCCGTCATCATCCTGGAGCAGATAAGAACGCATTCCATGAAGAACACCTGCTTTCCCGGATGCAAAGGCACTGGCATGTTTTCCTGTTTCAATTCCAAAGCCTGCTGCTTCAACACCGATTAATTCTACATCTTTTTCATCAATAAATTCTGCAAACATTCCGATGGAGTTTGAGCCGCCACCTACGCAGGCAAGGACACAATCCGGAAGTCTTCCTTCTTTTTCAAGAATCTGTTTTTTTGTTTCTACGCTGATAACTCTCTGGAATTCTTTTACCATCTGAGGATATGGATGCGGGCCTACGGCTGAACCAATGATATAAAAAGTATCTTCTGCATTTTTTGCCCATGTACGGATTGCTTCATTTGTTGCATCTTTTAATGTGCGGCTTCCGCTCTTTACACATTCCACTTTTGTTCCAAGCATCTCCATACGGAACACATTTAATGCCTGACGTTCCATATCTTCTTCGCCCATGAACACCGTACACTCCATATCAAAAAGAGCTGCTCCGGTCGCTGTTGCCACACCATGCTGACCAGCTCCTGTCTCTGCGATTACTTTTTTCTTACCCATACGTTTCGCTAAAAGAATCTGGCCTATTACATTGTTAATTTTGTGGGCACCGGTATGGTTTAAATCTTCACGTTTTAAATAAATCTTTGTACCATACTTTTTCGAAAGCTTTTGTGCAAAGTAAAGCGGCGTTTCTCTTCCTACATATTCCTTTAAATAATAATGATATTCTTTAATAAATTCAGGGTCATTGATTGCCTCATTATATGCTGACTCCAATTCTTTTAAAACATTCATCAGAGATTCTGCTACATATTGTCCACCGTATTCACCATATTTCTTATTCTGCATAATAAAGTCCTTTCTTTTATTGCGGCATGAGCCCTTTGTCCCTCTGCCTTTTTCCTGTCAATATTCCTATTTTATCTTTTATTGACCATGTACTATTGTTATTATTGTTTTTATTTTTTCCGGATCCTTTCCACAAAAAGCTCCATCTTTGCTTACTTTTTCTACTGCGGAACTTAAATCGATCACATCCGGGTCAACTTCAGAAATGGCCCGTTTTACATTGGTTTCATCGATTCCTCCCGCAAGGAAAAGCTCTGTTTTTTGTTTTTGTCTGATAGGATCAAGCAGTTTCCAGTCAAATGTCTCTCCGCTTCCTGGATTCTTGCTGTCAAATACATACCCTTTGATTTTATCTTTTATTTCATATTCTTCTAACTTTTCCACATTGGAAATATTAAATGCTCTTAAAATTGGAAGCTGACACCGTTCATAGACTTCTTTAATCATAGTTCCATGAATTTGAATAGAATCAAATCCAGCTTCTTCAATCTGCAGTAGTTGTTCTATTGTCGGTGAGACAACGACTGCTACTGTTTTTATTCGTTTATCTGCCTTTGCAAGCAGATCTTTTGCCTGTTTTATCGAAATATTTCGTTTACTTTTCGGAAAAAATAAAACAAACCCAATATAATCCGGCAAATACTTGTTCACTGCTTTAATATCTTCCTCACAAGTCATTCCACATATTTTAATTTTTGTCATATAAAGCCTTCCAATCTGCCGCCAGCTCTTTTGGATGTTCCGATAACATAAAGGCGCCTCCAATCAACAGGGCATCCACTTTGCACTCTTTTAAAAATGCGATATGTTCCTTTGTTGTCACACCACTTTCTGAAACAAATACTGTTCCTTCCGGAACCATCGGACGAAGTCTTTTTGTATTTTCAAGAGAAATCGTAAAATCCTTTAAATTCCTGTTATTTACACCAATAATCTTTGGATGGATTTTTAATGCCCGTTCCATTTCCTCTTCATCGTGTGTTTCTACTAACACATCCATACCAAGTTTCGCCGCAAACTTATCATATTCTTTCATTTGATCATCTGAAAGAATTGCCGCAATCAAAAGGATGCAATCCGCTCCGATTACTTTTGCCTCATAAATCTGGTATGGATCAATGATGAAATCCTTTCGTATCATCGGAAGTGGCGAAATCTTTCTGATTTCTTTAAAATATTCTGTATTTCCAAGAAAATGGTCTTCTTCTGTCAGACAGGAAATGGCATCTACGGACTCATTATATTCATCAATTCTGTCGGTAAGCTCCATCGTCATCTTAATCTTACCCATACTTGGAGAAGCCTTTTTAAACTCTCCGATAATAGATAGTCCCGGCTTTGCCAGCGCTTCATAAAAAGAAATACTTTTTCTTTCACAGGCAAGTGCAAGCTCTTTCATTTTTTCTTCACTGATGCGGTTTTTATGCTCTTTTAATTTCTTTTTCTTATCTTCTACAATTACATCTAAAATCATCGCTTTTATGTCACCTCTTTTTTGTCATGAATCCTTATCATAATTTCAAAAAATTCTCTATCATCTTTTTGCCATGATCGGTATAAATAGATTCCGGATGAAACTGAATTCCAATTAACGGATATTCTTTATGCTGCATCGCCATAATTTCTCCATCTTCTGTTCTTGCCAATATTTCAAAAACGTCCGGCAGCGTCTTTTCATCTACCGCAAGAGAATGATATCTTGCTACATGCACCGGACTTGGAATTCCTTCAAAAATTCCTCTTCCATCTTGTGTGATCAAAGACTGTTTTCCATGCATCAGTTCCTTTGCATGAACAATTTCAGCTCCAAATGCTGCTCCGATGCTCTGGTGTCCCAGGCAGATACCAAGAATCGACTTTTTCTGATAAAAATGTTTTACAACCTCTATACAGATTCCTGCTTCTTTCGGACTTTTCGGTCCCGGTGAAAGAACGATTCTATCCGGATTTAACTGTTCTATTTCTTTTATCGTCATCTTATCATTTCGAACAACCTTAATGTCTTTTTCAAAGATTCCCATATACTGATATAAGTTGTAGGTAAAAGAATCATAATTATCAATCAGCAATATCATAAATTTTCCTCCCGAACTAATACCTTGGCAAGCGCCCTTACTTTGTTACAGCATTCGTTATATTCACTTTCCGGATCACTATCTGCTACAATGCCTGCTCCCGCCTGAATATAAACGTTATCCCCTTTTTTAATCATCGTTCGTATCGTAATACAAAAATCCATATCGCCGTTAAAATCAATATAACCGATTGCTCCACCGTAAAGTCCCCTTCTTACGGATTCGAGTTCATCAATAATCTCCATTGCCCTTACCTTCGGCGCTCCACTTAAAGTTCCTGCCGGAAGAAAGGCATTTACAAGATCAAGCGGATGAAACTCCCCTTTTTTTCTTCCCTCTACCAGCGAAACAATGTGCATTACATGCGAATATCGTTGAATATGCATGAAATCTTTTACCTTTACCGTTCCAAACTCTGCGATGCGCCCCATATCATTTCTTGCAAGGTCAACAAGCATCACATGCTCCGCTTTCTCCTTTGGATCTTTCATCAATCCATCCGCAAGCAGCTGATCTTCTGCCTCATCTTTTCCACGAGGTCTTGTTCCCGCAATCGGACAGGTCAACACCTTATTATCCTTCTGCTTAACAAGCATCTCCGGAGAACTTCCGATAATCTCAAACTGTTCAAAATTAAAATAATACATATACGGAGAAGGATTGATTTCTCTTAATTCTTTATACAGATCAAAACCTTTCTGTTTCGTCTCAATCGTCCATCTCTGGGAAAGTACCGTCTGGAATACATGTCCATCTATAATATACTGTTTGATTTTATTTACTTTTTCACTATATTCTTCTAAAGTATCTGACTGCTTTATAATCTTTCCATCTGGCTGAAATTCTGACTTCTCATCTTTGTGGATATTCGCAAACGCTTCCTTTACCATTTCTTCACAGCGGAACATCGCTTTCTTTCTTCCTGCTTCTGTATCATCCTCCACAACAACCGCTGTCATTGTTTCTGCAAAATGGTCAATAGATAAAAACTCTGTCACAAGCATCAATGAAATCGTACTAATTCCAATCTCATCCGGATTCTTATCCGGCAGCTCCTCCTTATACCTTACAAAATCATAGCCAAGACCACCGACAAGACCGCCTGTAAACGCAAGCTGTTCATCATCCTTATGGATTTCAAAATCACTGTAATACTCTTTTAAAAGATTCACCGGATTCCCGTTAATCTCTTTTGTTATGCCATCTGCCCTTGCAATAAGCAGCCCGTTTTCTTTACTTGTAATGACCTCTTCCGGATCCTTGCCCATAAAAACATACCGCCCGTTATTTTTATCGTAACTCTCAAGAAGAAATCCTCTTCTCTTCCCTACAAAACTTCCATAAATCTGTACTGCTGTCTCATCAATAAGACTGACTGTTTTACTGTATGCCCTTCTTATACGCTTCATATGTACTCCCTTCTTTCTGTAGGCGATAAAATAGTATAAAAAAATCCCTGACGTTCATAAAAAACGTCAGGGACGAAATATTCCGCGGTGCCACCCTTAATTAATCACTTAAAATCATTCTTAAAAAATCATTTCCTGCCATCCGCTCTGCCTAAGATGTGCCAGACAACATATACAAAGATTCTTCCAGATAATTCTATGTTATTCTCTCTAAATCCGATACGGACAAAAGCTCTCTTATAACTTCCATCGATATCCTACCCCTGTAACGCGAGGACGCGGCATCAGCTACTGTTACATTCACCTTGCATCTCCCAAATCCATTCCCTCTTCCCTCACATATCGGCTTCCACCTGACCCGACTCTCTGGTATGCTGTGGATAAAAGGTACTACTTTTGTTCAACGATTTTCCTACAGTCTTAATATGATTTACAGTATAGCAACTTTTACGCTTTATGTCAATAAATTATTTTAGATTAGTGAGGAGGTGGGAATAAACAGACGAAGTCCCGAAACCTCTAATATGTAAAAATGCTTCGTATCACTGCACTCTTAATGCTCGTCCGCATTAAGAGCTTGCTCTAAGGCTCATTTTTACATATTAGGAGCTTCGAGACTTCTGTTCTTTCTAAGTCTTAACTTACAATTTTTTCTCTGCTTCTGTGTATTCTACTCCCACAAATTAGTGATGGAGAATCAGGAAATAAAAACAGCTCTCCAAGAGAGAAGGCACCCTATATTTGTGGCCTTAGAACAAGGATTGAATGTGAACCCGGAGGCGAACATTCAACCCGCAGCGATAGAGTCACAAATATAGGGTGCCTTCTCTCTTAGGAGCGTCTACCTTGCCTGCGGCAAACCAGAATTTCCTACTCTCTTATTGTCGTTATGAGTGCATCACACACACCTTCTACGCTATATTCTCCGCTTCCGGCGGTAAGAAAAATACTGTCTCCCTTTTTATAGGATACACGCTCACCATTACTGGTAATTTCTCCTTCGCCGTCAAGTACAAGAATGCTTAAGAAGGATTTTTCCGAAACGGTTCCCTCCATTTTGTTAAAGGTTTTACCATCGAGGTTAAGCTTATCTACTGTAAAATAATCACAGTCTGCGATATGTGGATAATGGCTTCCATCCTTTTTCGCCGGTGCACGATTCGTTACGTCCAAAGCTTTCTCGATGTGGAGTTCTCTCTTCTTTCCGTCTTTTCCAACTCTTCCGTAATCATATACACGATACGTTACGTTAGAGTTCTGCTGAATTTCTGCAATAATAAGTCCCTTACCGATTGCATGGATAGTTCCGGCTTCGATAAAGAATACATCCCCTTTATGAACCGGTACTTTATTCAATACTTCAAGAAGAGTGTCTTCTTCGATTCTTTTTGCAAATTCGTCTTTGCTGATTTCTTTTTTTAATCCATGATAGAGATAAGCACCTTCTTCTGCATCCACTACATACCACATTTCGGTTTTGCCATATTGCCCTTCATTTTTTAAGGCATACTCGTTATCTGGATGTACCTGAATTGAAAGGTTATCCTGTGCATCAATGAATTTTGTTAAAATTGGAAAGTCCTCAAAACGCTCGCAGTTTGTTCCAAGTACGTTCTTTCCATGTTCCTCAATATACTGTCTTAATGTCTTTCCGGCATCTTCGCCATTTGCAACAAAGCTTGGACCATCTGGATGACAGGATAATTCCCACGTTTCTGCGAGTCTGTCACCTGTCATTTCTTTTCCGTAGTTATCTACAAGTTTATGTCCACCCCAAATGTAATCTTTTCCGCTTGGTTTTAATTTTAAAATTGCCATCTTCGTTCTCCTTTTAGCAAAAAGTACTTTTAAGTTTTCTGAATCGTTTAAGTCAGAATCATTATAATACTTCCATCATAAAATATTAAGGTCAAAAGGTATTTTGTCCCTAACTTGATGTCACCGATATTTACTTTTTAAAAGCTCTTTTTAACACATCAAAAAAGCTTAACGAGCGAACCATGTGGTCTGATGGAACATACTTTCTTACCGCACGTAGAAGTTCTTTTGGCTTTTTTGCCGCAAATGTAAACGTTCCGCTTCGTTTTGTCTGAATAGCGAATCGAGGAATATATTTGCCCTTAAACATTACAGATGCTATGACATAATCAACTTCTTCCCATGGAATCTGGATATAGTCATTCATCTTTTTTTCGTTATAATATTCGAAACCTCTGTCGCCAATCATAATTTTTCCGTAATTATTCATTCCGTGAAAGGAAGTGGCATCCATAACCAGATCCACTTTTGTATTCAGTGATTGTGCCATATTCACCCTCCTAATGTTTTTAATGTATACATAACATCAAGAGGGCTGTGCAAAAATATTAAAAATATTTTTACTGCAGCCCTCCTCTTATATCCGATGTACGCTCGGAACTATTCTGTGTTTGATTTTGTAAATTACAAAATACCTACTACATGTCCTAAAATACCTACTACAAACAATGCAAGGATGATTACGATCGGAGATACTTTCTTCTTAAGTAACCACATACATAACAGTGTCAGTAATAATGGCATAAGGCCTGGGATTAAGGAATTTAAGTTATCCTGTAACGTTGTAATCTTTGTAGGATCTAAAGCCATTCCGGAAGCATACTGGGAAAGTGCTGTCTTAATACCTTCTGCTCCTGCTGGAAGGCTCTTCCAGTCAATGTAAGCACCCTCACTTAATGTTACTTTTGATACAACTGGAGTAAAGTTGATACTTACCCAGCGTTCAATCAGCGAACCGAGTACGAACATACCAAGAATAGATGCAATCTTTGTTACTTTCTGTAAAAGTCCGCCAGAAAGGTCTTCAGAAATCTTGCTACCAGCTCGGTAACCAAATTCCTGTGTATACCACATGAATGCCCAACGGATCACATTCCATAATACGAAGAATAAGATTGGTCCTAAGATGCTTCCGCCCATGGCAAGGGATGCACCTAACGCACCAAGCATCGGACGAGCAGTAAACCAGAATACCGGATCACCAACACCGGCTAAAGGTCCCATCATACCTACT
>UMCO01077838.1_pt1 | contig 12453 bp, 10 predicted proteins | sample 1964251 | NCBI WGS metagenome assembly UMCO01 (sample SAMEA4835970, study PRJEB28245) | human gut metagenome | biome: gut microbiome; material: fecal sample | place: Denmark | collected 2008
TATGGAATTGGACAAGATGGGCGAGCGCAAGCAGGCCGTGTTTGCCATCATCCCGGACAACGACAGCACCTTCAACTACATCGTGGGTATGCTCTACACCTGCGCCTTTCAGAGCCTTTACTATCAGGCGGACAAGGTGCATCAGGGGGCGCTGCCCGTTCCCGTGCGGATGATGATGGACGAGTTTTGCAATGTCTCTCTCCCGGATGACTTCGGCAAGCTGCAAGCTACCATGCGAAGCCGCAACATCATGTCTACCATTGTTCTGCAAAATATCTCCGCGCTAAAAGCACTGTTCAAGGATGACTGGGAAGGACTGATTGGCAACGCGGATACGCTGCTGTATTTGGGTGGAAATGAAGTCAGCACCTTCAAGTACATCTCGGAGCTGTTGGGAAAGGAAACGCTGGATACCCGGACGCGCAGTGTATCGAAGGGGCGCAATGGCTCCGGCAGTGTGAACTATCAGCAGACCGGGCGTGAACTGATGACGCCCGATGAAGTGCGGGCGCTGGACAATGACCGCTGCATCCTGTTCATCCGCGGCGAGCTGCCGGTGATGGACAGAAAATATGACATTCTGAAGCACCCCGATCTGAAGCTGACAGAGGATGGCGGAGCCGCGCCGTATGTCCATTGTCCCGGTCTGGATTACGCATTGGAGGACTTCCCGCTGTCCACGGAACGCTGGGAGTCCATTGAGATCATTGAATAACATGAGGAGGAACAACCATGAAAAAGAAACGCATTTCGCTTGAGACTGACCGCCGGACGATCCGGGTAGGCCGCCGATATGGGGCGCTTGTCCTGACGGTGCTGGCCTGCGCCGCACTGACCTGTCCCGCGTTGGCCGCTGATGACCCGCTGACCATCGTGGGGAATTTGTCTGACTTCGTGTTTTCCATCATCAAGGCTTTGGGCGTTATCATTCTCGGCTGGGGCATCGTGCAGGTGGGCATGAGCATCCAGTCTCACGACGCCAGCCAGAGGACGCAGGGCTTTCTGTGCCTCTTTGGTGGCCTGATGATCGCCTTCGCCAAGGAGATTTTGACTGCCATTGGCGCAGTGTAACGGAAAAGGGGCAGGCCGTGAAGCCTGCCCCTTACTTCTTTGGAGAATTGAGGTGATAGAAATTGAATAACTGGATCGTTGGCACGCTGCAATCGGCCTTCGATACATGGAATGAAAAGCTGACGGAGATCTGGAGCCTTGTCACCACCACGCCGCAGGCATTCCGGGGCGGGGAGATCTGGAATACCATCGTCAGCATCAACGACGGCCTGAAAGCCTTTGGCTACGGTCTGCTGGTGCTGTTCTTTGCCATGAGCGTGTTCCGCTCTGCCGCCAGCTTTCGTGATTTGCAGCGTCCAGAGTTTGCCCTGCGGCATTTCATCCGCTTTCTGCTGGCCAAAATTGCCGTAGGCAGTGCCATGGAACTGATGACCTCTGTGTTCGCTGTCTGCGGCGGCGTGGTGCAGACCATCATGAGCAGTATCGGCGGCATGAGCGCCGCCAGTGTGACGCTGCCGCAGGAGATTATTGACGCCATTGAGGAAGTGGGCTTCTTACAATCCATTCCGCTGTGGCTCGTCACATTTTTTGGCAGCCTGCTCATTACGGCGCTGTCCTTTGTTCTGATTATGACGGTCTACGGGCGCTTCTTCCGCCTGTATATGTTCACGGCACTGGCTCCGCTGCCGCTGGCATCCTTCGCGGGCGAAGATACAAGTTTTATGGGGAAAGCCTTTCTGAAAAGCTACATCGGCGTCTGCATGGAGGGTGCTGTCGTGGTGCTGGCCTGTCTGATTTTTTCGGCATTTGCCTCCAGCGGCGCACCCATAGCAGACACCTCTCTGCCCGTTGTTACGATGAGCTGGCAATATGTAGCGCAGACCATATTCAATATGCTGGTGCTGGTGGGCCTTGTGAAAGGCGCGGAGCGCATCGCAAAGGAGATGTTCGGATTATAAGACAAGAAAAAGCGGGCCGCAGCCCGCTTTTTTCATTTCTCATATTCCGCGATGGGGACACCGTTTTTCACCTGAAAGCCGGAGATGGTACGCCCCTCCACAGCTGTGCGGTGTAGCTCATCCAAGATTAGCCGTTCGGCCAATCGAGCCTTCTGCGTCTCCTGCAACCATTCTACCAGCGGACGCAGCCAGCAGGACAGCGCAAGCAGGCCGAACAGAGACAGCACCCCATAGAACACAAATGGGTGTGCTGCCGCCCATTGCGGATACACGCGCCCGACACAGAGCCAGATCAAGACGGGCAGCAGTTGCAGGCGCAGGAGCAGTGTGAAGATGAGCCGGACGGAAAAAATCAGCAGCGCGATGGCGGCGAAACCAAGAAGTACCTGAGATAAGATCGTCATAGGAAAACCCTCCTTTATTTGGTACTTCTATTATCTCATGCCCCAAAAATCGTGTCAAAAAATCGAAAAATAATTATTTTCAGAGAAATGCGGCTCAATTTGAGACACATTTCGACAGGAGGCTATATCCATGGAGATCAAGATACCAAAAGAAGTCCGCCAACACAGCGAGACGATTTTCTTTGGCCTGTCCACCCGGCAGTTCATCTGTGCGGTGCTGGCTGTTGCGGCGGCCATTGGCACCTATTTTCTGACGAAAGGGACGCTCGGCAGGGAGACGGCCAGCTGGGTGTGCATCCTCGCAGCTGCGCCGTTGGCGGCTGCCGGGTTCTTCCGATACAACGGGTTGACCCTTGAGCAGTTTGCGTGGGCATTCATCAAGTCGCAGGTCTTGTGTGCAAGGCCGCGGGTGTTCCGCTCTGAAAATCTGTACTGCAAAGTAATGAACAGAAAGGAGAGAGACATTTATGATTAAGACACTCCTTGCCGCAGACCGCAGTGAGCGGGAACACTTCCGCATCCCCCGCAGCGTCCAGCAGTCCATCCCCATTCAGAAGATCTATCGGGACGGCATCTGGCAGGTGGGCGGCGGTAAATACAGCCGCACATGGCGGTTTGCGGACATCAACTACGCGCTGGCCTCCCATGAGGATCAGCGGGATATGTTCTCTGCTTACTGCGGTGTGCTGAACAGTCTGCCCACAGACGCCACTACGAAGATCACCATCAACAACCGGCGGCTGAATGGCGCGGACTTTCAGCGCAGTATTCTAATGCGGGAGCGTGGGAATGATTTGGATCGCTACCGCAGAGAGTACAACCGGGTCGTGACCGACAAGGCATCCGAGAGCAATGACCTGATCCAGGATAAGTACATCACCGTGTCCGTTGCACGGAAGAGCATCGAGGAGTCCCGCACCTTCTTCCATCGGGTCGATACCGACCTTGGCAAGAACTTCGGCAGGCTGGAGAGCGGTGCGCGTCCGCTGGATAATCAGGAGCGTCTGCGTATCTTTCACGATTTCTTCCGCCCCGGTGAGGAAGAACAGTTCCACTTTGACCTGAGCGATGCCATGCGGAAGGGACACGATTTCCGGGACTATATCTGCCCGGATGGACTGTGCTTCAAGGCAGACCATTTTGAGATGGGCAGTAAGGTGGGCCGCGTCCTGTTCCTGCGGGACTATGCCAGTTACATCAAGGATGAAATGATCGCCAAGCTCTCCGACTTCCCGCGCAACCTGATGCTGTCCATCGACATTTTGCCGATCCCCACGGATGAGGCCATCCGTGAGGTACAGAGCCGCATTCTCGGCATCGAATCGGATATTGCCCGGTGGCAGCAGCGGCAGAACAGCCGGAACAATTTTACTGCCAGCATCCCTTATGAACTGGAACAGCTACGGGCGGAGACAAAGGAATTTTTGGATGATCTGAGTACCCGTGACCAGCGGATGATTTTTGCCAATGTCACCATCGTACACATGGCGGACACACTGGAGCAGCTGAACGCCGACACGGAGGCACTGCAAGCAATCGGGCTGGAGCAGGCGTGTCAGTTCTCCGTTCTGCGATACCAGCAGGAGGATGGACTGAACACGGCCTTGCCCTATGGCCTGCGCCGCATCAAGACCACCCGCACACTGACAACTGAATCTACCGCCGTTTTAATGCCGTTCCGTGTGCAGGAGATACAGGATGCGGGCGGTATTTATTATGGTGTCAACGCAGTCAGCCGAAATCTGCTGATCTGCAACCGGAAGAAGTTGCTGAATCCTCACGGCTTTGTGCTGGGCGTGTCGGGCAGCGGTAAGTCCTTCAGTATGAAGGAGGCTATCACCTTTATCGCGCTTTCCACCAACGATGACATTATTATGATCGACGCAGAGCGGGAGTACGGCGAGCTGACACGGGCGCTGCAAGGGGCGGTGCTGGAGATCTCGCCATCCAGCCCACATCATATCAATCCGCTGGATATTAACCGGGGCTACGGAGCCGGTGAGAACCCTATTGCCATGAAATCGGAGCTGATGATGAGCATTTGCGAGCAGCAGATGGGCGTCGGACAGCTTGGGGCGTTCCATAAATCCATTATTGACCGCTGCACCGCCAATATCTATCACGATTTCATCAAGAGCGGCGGCGAAGGCAGGATTCCAACTCTCCCAGACTGGCGCAACGAGGTCAAGCGGCAGCCAGAGCGTGAAGCGCAGGAGCTGGCCCTTGCGTCTGAGCTGTTCGTGGAGGGCAGTCTCAATATGTTTGCCCACGAAACCAATTTTGACATTGATAATCGTATCGTCTGCTTCGACCTTTATGAGATGGGCGAACAGCTCAAACCCACAGCCCTGAATGTCGTTCTGGAGACGATCCAGAACCGTGTGGCGGCAAACCGCCTGGCCGGGAAATACACATGGGTCTTTGTGGATGAGGTGTATCTGTTCTTCAAGTATCACTACTCCGCACAGTTCTTGTATAAGTGCTGGAAGCGCTTTCGCAAGTATGCGGCAGCTATGACCGCCGCCACGCAGAATATCGAGGAATGTCTGCGCTCGGAAACGGCCCGGCTGATGCTGGCCAACAGTGAGTTTCTGATCCTGCTGAACCAAGCGGCCACTGACCGGGCTGAGCTTGCAAAGCTGCTGCATATCTCGGAGACGCAGATGAGCCATGTGACAAATGTGGAGGCCGGTCACGGCCTTATGCGGATCGGCAGTTCCATCATTCCCTTCATCAACGAATTTCCGCGGGACAGCGAACTGTACCGCCTGATGAGTACCACGCCGGGGGACAAATGAGGACTGTCGAAATTCGTCTCAAATTGAGCCACATTAAGGGGGTGAACTGATTTGTCGGACTTCAAGGAAAAGCCCAAAATGGGACAGCCAAAAAGCAAGCGTTCCGCCATGCTCGATCCCCGGCATCGGGCAGTGCTGCTGAAAGAAAAGTACCGTCAGCAGATGGAGCGGCAGGATACCGACGCGGAAAATGCCGAGACGCAGGCGGTCAGCCGCGTGGAATCCGCTGCGGAATGGGCAGCTGATGAGCTGCGGGAGCACGTGCCGCAGGCACCGCGAAAAAAGCCGCCGGTCAAGGAAAGGACTTCGACCTATGATGAGGCCGGGCATGAAATAGGGTTACCGTCAGGCCGGCGGGAAAAGATGCCTGCGGAGCGTGCTGCTCAGAACGGCACCGGCACGGAGCAGGCAGTTGACCATCGTGTGCCAACAGAGAAGCAGCAGTTTGAGGCCCGCCGTCAATTCGTGGTGGACAAGCAGGAAAAGAAGTGGAGGGCAGAGCGGCAGGCTCCGCCATCCGCCGCAGACCCGCTTGCGGCCTATGACGCAGACTGGGAGCCTGTGTCCCCTCCGCACTCAGAAGCGCAGAGCAAAAGTCCCTTCAAGGAACGCAGGCCGCGCTCTGTGCAGAGATATAGCGGCAAGAACAAAACGGAAAAGCCGCCCAATACGCCCAAGGTCAGACGCACCCTGCCCAAGGCGGCGAAGCCTGTGCCGTCAGCCGCAAAACCTTCCCAGCAGCCGCTTCAGCAAAGGATAGTGCAGACGAAAAAAACTGCAAAGACGGCGTTTGAGGCGTTCAAGCGCACTGCCGGGATGGTACGCCGTGCGGCTGCTGCGTTGATTTCTGCTGTGACCGGCTTGATCGGCGGCACAACGCTTTTGCTTGCGCTTGCGATCATCATCGTCATCGCAGCTGTGGCCAGCTCACCCTTCGGCCTGTTTTTCGCCGCGGAGCGCAATGCTCCGAATACCGTGTCGGTGGCAGAGGCCGTAACGCAGGTGAATATCGCCTATAATACAAAGCTGGAAGAATTGCAGACCGGGAACTATGACAGCATCCAGATCCACGGACAGGCCCCGGACTGGCCGGAGGTGCTGGCCGTGTTTGCCGCAAAAACCGCAGGAGCGGACGATGGCGTGGATGTGGCCACACTGGACGCTGACCGGGTAAGCCGTCTGACTGCGGTGTTCTGGGATATGACCGAGATCACAACGGAAGTGGAAACGATAGAGCATTCTGGAAGTGGAGACGATGATGGTTGGACGGAGTACATTTTGCATATCACCATCACGCCGAAAACAGCGGATGATATGCGGACGGCCTATGCCTTCACCCGTTATCAAAACGATGCTCTGGACGAGCTGCTGGCTGACCGGGTGGCGCTGGCTTCACTGGCCTCCAGCCTGACAATCACCAATGCAGATGCGGCGGAAGTCCTTCAGAACCTCCCGGATGACCTCTCGTCGGAGCGCCGCGCCGTGGTGCAGAATGCGCTGACGCTTTACGGCAAGGTTTCCTACTTCTGGGGCGGCAAGAGCCTTGTTCTCGGCTGGGACTCCCGATGGGGACAGCTGCGGCAGGTCACAGCAGCGGGCAGTTCCACCACAGGAACCTACCGACCCTACGGGCTGGACTGCTCTGGCTTTGTCGATTGGGCCTTTTACAATGCCACAGGCGGAAGCTATATCATCGGACATGGCGGCGGGGCCACCATGCAGCACGGCTATTGTACTGATATAAGCTGGCAGGATGCCCAGCCCGGTGACTTGGTATTTTACCCGGATAATTCCCATGTTGGCATCATCTGTGGACGAGACGAAACCGGGAAGCTGCTGGTGATCCACTGCGCCAGCGGCGCGAACAATGTGGTCATCACCGGGACAAGCGGCTTTGTGTCCGTTGCCAGGCCGGAGTATTACGGAGAATAACCCACTGTCGAAATGTGTCTCAAATTGAGCCACATTATTATTCAGGCCCACACTGCCTTTTCGGGCGGTGTGGGCCTGCTTTTTTATAAAAAGATGGAGACGGAACATAAAATGCTCCGTCTCCGCAGTTTAAGCATAAAGTTGAGTGTCTCACTCTTTCGAGCTGACAAGATAGACCTTTTTGCTAATTGTATTTTAGCAAATTCTCTATGCCATGTCAATGTCTATCCGCAAATATTATATGCAGAGTTCAATCGTTCTGACATTGCTTTTCGGAAGAAGTTTTTTCAAGCTGAGCGGTCAGTTCCGCAATTTTCTGCTGAGCGGCTTCAAGAGCGGTTTGCAGTTGGCTGATTTGCTGGCGTCCGTTCAGTATCTCTGTATTCTTAGACTGCATTTGAGGGGCCGCGAGGATATATGCCAGCTTTGTTCGGATGCAGTCCAGCAAATCCATGCCATCTGTAAAGGTATCTGCACCGTGGATTGCATTTTGCCGTGCAATTTCCTGCCTGTCCACGATATAGCTTTTTACATTGCAGCGCAGATTGCTGATGATACGGTCTTTGTGTACGGATTTGATTTGATGGAGATTGATGATCGTGTCTTTCGGAAATACGGTGCCGTCTCTTTTGGCTTTGATGATGACCTCTTCAATATCGACAGAAAAGCTATTGGGGCTGTCGTCAGAGGTGGTCGGTGCAACGATCACTGTGTTTGCAAAGTTGTAAAGAACAATGGCTGGGTGTGGGAAGGATAGCTCCGTCTGGATATTGCCGCAACCGAAGTCCACAAAGACTTTATCTCCCCACTTATAACGGTAAGATTTCTTCTTGCTTTTAGGAGCAAGGATGCCGGCGGAATTATAAAAGTCGTTCCAAAGTATAAATGGAATTGCCTGAACATTCTGGCAGGATCGAACCAGCGACTCCGTATCTGACAATGTAGAGCCTAACTCAGCGGCGCTGTCCGGGCTATCCGCACATTTCTTGAATTTTTCAGTGGCTAACAGCTGCCTCAGTAATTGCTTATCAATCGGCATAACAGCACCTTCCTTTGTGCTTTGTTTGCATTATTATATGGAAAACTGTCTGCTATGTAAAGGCATTTGGAGGTATTGTCGAGGATTGTAGAAAATAGTAAGAGAACAACCCACTGTCGAAATGTGTCTCAAATTGAGCCACATTATTACTTCAGGCCCACACTGCCTTTTCGGGCGGTGTGGGCCTGCTTTTTGCGTTCAAAAGAAACAGCGGCCACCGGCACAGACACCAGCAGCCACTATTTGAACTCGATCACATCATTGGGCGTACAGCCAATGATCTTGCACAGCTTCTCCAAGGTAAGCATGGTGATGTTTCCGTTCTTTTTGAGAGAATCCAGCGTGTGATTATCAATCGCTCTGCAAAAGCGGGTACTGTGTCACATTATGTCTCTTCATGGTGGCCCGTAATCAATGATCTCCCTCACCACATTTCCTGTCTGATAAAGCAATTATATGTGGTATTTTGAGAAAACCATATCGTGATTATACCCATAATACGGTAGGATTGGGAGTGAGCAGGCGTGGGAGAGCGGACGGAAACCGTCGAAAAATGCGTCTCGATTTGAGACGCATTTCAGGCGCTATTTTGATTTTAAGATTCTGTCCGGGAATACAGAAGCATTGATGAGGTCAGCAGGATCAACTTCCAACGCATCAGCAATATCGAAGAACACATCCAAAGAAAAGCCGTGTGCCATATTCGGCGCTTCAATCGTGCTGATAAGGGAACGGCTGACACCGGCCTTTTCTGCCAATTTCTCCTGTGATAGACCACGCATTTTGCGAAGGGCTGCGATAGCAATTCCCAGCTGTATGAATCGGTCACGATTTTTGAAGGATACTTCTTTACCCATACAGCGTCCCACCTTTCTGATGATAAGAAAATTATACAAGTTGCAAAAGACGTTTTCTGTATGCGTCAGAAAGCTATTGCTTTAATTAGTAAGCAATATTATATTATAGGAGAGCATTTGCTGAAATATGTGAGATGGAGAGTGAGCGGTGAGAATGAAGTATCGTTGCGCAGTGATTGGCCAGCCGCCTATGCGGTTTCCGTGGGGATTTGACGAAGAAGATAGCCGCTGCTGCCGCATGAAGCTGGAAATGGCACAGCACATTCTGGAACTGTGTCAGTGCGGTGTAACGGAGTTTCAGGTGGCCTGCGACCCCGGCGTAGGACTGTATGCCGCGGAGGTTGTGAACGCACTGCGGGAGAATGGCTCTACCATTCGGCTGGTTTGTGTCTTGCCCCATGAGGAGCAGGCGACCAAGTGGACGCCGCAGCTCCGGGAGCGGTATTTCAATATGCTCTCCACCAGCGCGGAACTGGATTGCATCGACTGCCATGAACAGCCTAACGCACAGCTTCTGGCCTATCAGCGGATCATCAAGCAATCAACCGTGGTGTTGGCCGTCTATGATCCCGACCTTGCGGATGGGAGCGCCGAGGACAGAGCCGTGGCCTATGCCCTTGTACTGGGCAGGCCAGTCATGCTGATCCATCCCGAAACTTTGAAAATAAAGCGGCTGAATATGCCAACAGAGAAGGAGAATAAATAGGCTGCCCTGCCGCACGGAACGGTCTCATACTTTGGAACGATTTACATTTCCGTCACAAGCCGTATAATAAACTTGAATGATAATGAATTGTGTCGAAAGAGGTATTGACAGAGGGGGCGCGCCCCCTCTGTCCCGTAGGGGAACCCTACGGGACAATTCCACTCTGGTGCAAGGGAGGGACACGCTTGCAGGACAACATCATCGTAAAACCGTTCGTTGAGAAGCAGTTTGACCGTTTTCTGCGGCAGGGTCGCGTGCTTTTTTTCAGCGCGCCCTGCGGCTTTGGAAAAACGGCGGTGGCGGAGGCGCTGCTGTCCAGCCGGGAGGTATTGCGCCTGCCGGCGGACAGTGTCGGCTCCAAGCTGCCCTCTGCGGAGGCTGACTGGCAAATCTTACTGCTGGACGATTTGCAGGATATGCAGGAGGAGCAGGACTGGAATGCCCTGTGCGAACTGATCCGTGCCTGCCCCGAGCGCCGCTTCGTCCTGCTCTCCCGCGGCACGCCGCCAGGGAGCCTCATGGCCTTTCAGTACACGGGGCTGATGACGGTGCTGGAGGCCGACGACCTGCTCTTTGATGCGGACGATGTGCGGCGGCTGCTCCGGCTTTACGGCGTGGAGGCGGCAGACAGTGAGATCGACGGAATTTTGAAAGAATCCGTGGGCTATCCGCTGGGCGTAGCAATCACCGCCCGGTGTATGTCTCCGGGCAAGCCGTGGACGCCGGAGTTGGTGGCGCGGGTGTTCCGGGAGGTGTTTCTCTACTTTGAAACCGCCATCTACCGGCGCTTTGACCTGCCGGTGCGGCGCTTCCTGTTGGAGCTGGCCCCCTTTGAAAGTTTTGACCTGGAAATGGCGCGGATGGTCAGCGGCGATCCCCGTGCCGGCGAACAGCTGGACTGGCTTCTTCGGTACACCACTATGCTGCGCTACGACGACTGCCAGCGCTTCCACTTCTGGTCGGGGTTCCGAGCTTTTCTCCTCTGGGAGATGGAACGGGAGTATACCGAGGAAAAGCGCAAAGCGCTCTTCAGCCGGGGCGGGCTGTACTATGAGCTGAAGGAGGACTACGCCCACGCCCTGGAATGTTACACCAGCGGCGGTGACCATTCCAAGGTCTCCGAGCTGCTGGTGCGCAATGCAGAACTCCACCCCGGCATGGGTCACTATGCCGAGATGGAAAAATACTACCGCAGCCTGCCGGAGGCGGAAATTCTCGCCTCTCCCTCGCTGATGCAGGGCATGAGCATGCTCTGCGCGCTGGCGATGGACTACGAAGGCTCGGAGCGCTGGTACGGCGAGCTGCAAGCATTTGCCGAGCGCTGCGGCAGGCAGGACGCCGCCGGAAAGCAAGCCCGCAGCCGCCTTGCGTGGCTGGACATTTCTCTTCCCCAGCGAGGCGTGAACGGTCTGACGGAGACCATCCCCGCCGTGTTCCGGCTGCTGATGAACAAGGAAGTGACGCTGCCGTCCTTCTCCGTCACGAGCGCGCTGCCCAGCATCATGAACGGCGGCAAGGACTTTTCCGCATGGAGCAAAAAGGACGACCTGCTCTACAAAACCCTCCGTCTCCCCGTGGAGGCGGTGCTGGGGCGGGACGGCGTGGGACTTGCGGACTGCGCCATCGCCGAGAGCAAGTTTGAAAAGGGGGAGGATGTGGCCGGTCGGATGCTGTCCCTTCTCCCACAGCTGAACGAGGTCCGCAACCGCGGCACGCCGGACATGGAGTTCGCCGCCAGTGGACTGCTGGCCCGCAGCCAACTGGCAAGCGGACAGCCAGCCGACGCGCGGCGCACCATCGAGGTGCTCCGTGAATGCTTTGCCGAGCGCGGTTTGACACGCTTTCTGCCCAATATGGACGCCGTGCTCTGCCGTATTGACATGCACACCGGCGACCTTGACGCGGCGGACGCGTGGTATCGAGAAAAAGCCCCGCGGGAGCCGACGCACCTGAACGTCATGCGGCGCTACCAGTATCTCACCCAGGCCATGGTGGAGCTGGAGGACGGCAGACCGGACGCGGCGCAGCTGACGCTTGCCCCGCTGGAGCCGTACATCCAAAACTGCGCCCGCATCATCGACGGCATTCACCTGAATGTCCTGACTGCCATTGCCCTGTACCGCAAGAAGGACGAGGGGTGGCGCGAGCGATTGACGGCGGCGCTGGACGCGGCGGTGGAGTACCGCTTCATCCGCACCGTCAGCGTATACGGCACGGCGGTGCTGCCGCTGCTGGAGGCACTGGACTGGGACGGCAACAAAGCATGGCGCAAGCGGCTGATGGCGGCGGTGCGGACGCAGGCGGCGTTCTACCCGCATTTCCTCGAACCCCGCCTTGCCCCCGGTGATGAGTTGACGCCCACGGAGCTGCAAATTCTCCATCTGCTCTGCGCGGACAAGTCCAACGCCGAAATCGCGCAGATCATGGATGTGAAGCTGCCGACCGTGAAGACCCATGTCAGCCACATTCTCGAAAAGCTGGATGTGAAGCGCCGGGCGGAAGCCAAGACCGCCGCGAAAAAGCTGCATTTAGTGCAGGACGACCTGTAAAAACAACATCCGGCAGATGTCGGATTTCAATATAAAGGCAAGATAATTTTTCAAGGAGGAAAGATATGAAAAAACGATTATTGAGTATGCTCATGGCGCTGGTGCTGTGTCTGACACTCCTGCCCACGGCGGCGCTGGCGGACGAGCTGGGGCCTGTGGACGGCACGTCCACCGTGGAAACGGCGGGCGCTGACGCGG
>UMCO01039286.1_pt1 | contig 12341 bp, 9 predicted proteins | sample 1964251 | NCBI WGS metagenome assembly UMCO01 (sample SAMEA4835970, study PRJEB28245) | human gut metagenome | biome: gut microbiome; material: fecal sample | place: Denmark | collected 2008
TGCTCCGACAGCTACTCCTGCTGCATAATTAAATACAAAAATTTATATAGTTGCTCAAATGAGCAACTATATTTTTTTGCATAAATAAGGCAGTCGCAAAAATGTGACTGCCTTATTTAGGTTTTATTTTTTAACAGTAAACTTATCGTCCTCAACATCTACAGTAATGCTGTCACCGCTCTTAATGTTACCGTCAATGATTTCTTCCGAAAGCATATCTTCGATTTCGTTTTGAATTGCACGTCTCAAAGGTCTTGCACCGTATACAGGGTCAAAGCCCGACTTAGCAATTTTGCTTACGGCACTCTCCGTAAATGTTACATTGATTTCATTCGCATTCAAACGTTTTTCAAGAGATTTAAGCATAAGTTTTGCAATTTCCTTGATGTTATCCTCTGTCAATCTGTCAAATACGATTATATCGTCAATTCTGTTAAGGAATTCAGGTTTAAACGCACGTTTAACTTCTTCCATAACTTTATTCTTGATACTGTCGTGTTCACTGATGTTCTTGTCCTTTTCTTCGTCTTTCTTGAAACCAAGTTTAGATGATACATTGCCGAGAATTTCTTTTGCGCCAAGGTTAGATGTCATAATGATAACCGTGTTCTTGAAGTCTACTTTTCTGCCTTGTGCGTCTGTAAGAATACCGTCATCAAGAATTTGCAGCATAATGTTGAATACGTCAGGATGTGCCTTTTCGATTTCATCGAACAAGATTACCGAATAAGGGTGTTTTCTGATTTTTTCAGTAAGCTGACCGCCCTCTTCAAATCCTACATATCCCGGAGGTGAGCCGATAAATTTAGATACGGCGTGTTTCTCCATATATTCCGACATATCTACACGAATAAGTGCATTTTCACTGCCGAACATCGCTTCAGCCAAAGTCTTTGAAAGTTCTGTTTTACCTACACCGGTAGGACCTAAGAACAAGAACGAGCCAATCGGACGTTTAGGGTCTTTAAGTCCGGCTCTGCCACGCTTGATTGCTTTCGCAACCGCACTTACAGCCTCATCCTGACCGATAACTCTTGCGTGAAGAATATTTTCAAGATTCTTTAATCTCTCCATTTCTTCCTCTTTCAATCTTGCGGCAGGAATATGAGTCCAGTCTGCCAAGATATCGGCAATATCGTCCTCGTCTACAACAAGTCCCGAAGATGAACCTGTACCTTTCCAAGAAGATTTTAGTTTGTCAACTTCTTCTTTCAATACCTTTTCTTCATCACGGATTTTTGCGGCTTTTTCAAAGTCTTGTGCGGTTATAGCCTCTTGTTTTTCCGACTGTAATTTTTCAAGTTTCTTTTCTTTTTCTTTCAAATCATCAGGCTCTGTCTGTGAACCAAGACGTTTTTTAGATGCCGCCTCATCAATAAGGTCGATTGCCTTATCGGGAAGAAATCTGTCTGTGATATAACGTGACGACAATGTCGCGGCGGCTTTCAATGCGTCATCTGTGATTGTTACGCTGTGATGTGCCTCGTACTTGTCACGGATACCTTTCAATATCTCAACCGTTTCTTCTACTGTCGGCTCACCGACTGTTACAGGTTGGAAACGTCTTTCAAGTGCGGCGTCTTTTTCGATATATTTCTTATATTCTTTAAGCGTTGTCGCACCGATAAGCTGCAATTCACCTCTTGCAAGGAACGGTTTTAAGATATTTGACGCGTCCATCGAACCCTCGGCACTGCCTGCACCGACGATTGTATGAAATTCATCAATGAACAATATTACATTCTTTGCCGCAAGAACTTCATTTACAACTTTCTTCAAACGTTCTTCAAATTCGCCTCTGTACTTTGCACCGGCAACCATACTTGAAAGGTCAACCGATACAAGACGTTTTGTCTTTAACGGCTCAGGAACGTCACCTGACGCAATTTTCTGAGCAAGTCCCTCAATTACGGCAGTTTTACCAACACCCGGTTCACCGATTAAGCAAGGGGTATTCTTTGTACGTCTTGACAAAATCTGAGTTACACGTTCGATTTCCTTACTTCTGCCGATTACAGGGTCAAATTTACCCTCTTTCGCAATAGCTGTAAAGTCACGTCCGAACTGGTCAAGAGTAGGTGTTGATGAATTCGGATTTGGGTGATATTCGCCGCCCGGCTGTGACTCCATTTCAACGTCACCCTCTATTGAACGGACTGTATCCGTATAAAAGTTCGGCAAATTAACACCAAGCGATTCAAGAATTTTTGCAGCAACTCCGTCACCGTCGCGAATGATAGCCATTAACAGATGTTCCGTACCGATATAACTGTGATTTAGACGTCTTGCCTCAAGCGCACTCATTTCCAAAATACGTTTTGAACGCGGTGTAAGCGGAAGTTCGGTCTGCTGTGGGAGAGAAACTCCGATACCGATATATTCGTTTATTTTATCTTTAACCTTTTCGGCGGTTACGCCGTTTTTCTCAAGCACTTTAGCAGCCACTCCGCTACCCTCTCGAATAAGTCCCATAAGAAGATGTTCACTGCCAATATAGTTATGACCCATTTCCGCAGCCGCATCGTGAGCCTCGCTAATCGCAATTCTTGCTTTTTCTGTGAAATTTGAGAATAACATAATAATCAACTCCTTTTCTTCTATGTGTTATTTGTTATTTAGATATTGTTTCTTATTAATTCTGCACGTTTTTTATCACGTTCATTCGGTGATAATTCCTTACCGTCACACACAAGCGCCGGCTCTGAAAGCACCATACATTCAAGCGGTGCAATTTTGCTTTCCTTTGGAATTATACCCAAACTTTGTCCAAGCATTACATCGGACAAAAGTGATTTCGCCTCTGATGACGACACACTTCGTGCATATTTAAGTGTACCGTATGAGCGGAACAATCTGTCCGCAATGACGTCATAATTTTTTTCTTTAAGCATATTTCTTGCTTTTGTTTCCATATCGATAATCTGATTAACCACATTAGTCAATTTTTCGATTACCTGACTTTCGGAAAGTCCCAAAGTAATTCTGTTTGAAATCTGATACAAATTACCGTATGCCTTTGTACCCTCACCATAAAGACCTCTTACTTCAATGCCAAGACTGCCTGCCGAAGAAATAACTCTGTTGATATTCTCGGTCATTGTAAGTGCAGGCAAGTGCATCATTACCGACGCTCTCATACCTGTACCTGTATTAGTAGGGCAAGCTGTCAAGTAACCGAAATCATTATCAAAAGCATATGTGATATTTTCTTCGATTACATCATCAACCTTGCTTGCAAGTGAGTAAGCCTCGTCAAGTGCAAAGCCGTCTTTTATGATTTGCAGTCTGATATGGTCCTCCTCCATAAGCATAATGCTCATTGTCCGGTCTTTGCTTATCATAACCGACTTACCTTTACCCTCGCACATAACAGGACTTATAAGATGTTCTTCGGCAAGCTCCTGTTTTCTTATAAGCGGTGTATTATCAAGGTCAATAAAGTCAAAATCCTTTGCCAATGTCGAATTGCCGCCCAAAACAGCGTTTTTAATTTTTTCGGTTACTTCCTTTGTGTCCTTTAGGGCATTCGGGAACGGTGTTTTATCAACATTTCTCGCAAGACGTATTCTTGTTGAAACAACTATGTCCGAATTATTATTTTTATACCAAATCATGACTTTTTCACCTCATTTTCTATTTCACGAATCTGTTTATGAAGTTTTGCGGCTGTTTCGTAATCCTCATTTTTAACCGCCGCCGAAAGTTCTTGCTTTAGTGTTTCGTACTTTCTCTTTAATTTAAGTTCTTCGCCTGACTTTGACGGTATCTTACCGACATGAACGGTACTCGGATGAATTTGTCGTAATGTTTCGGTTACAGGACCTCTGAACACTTTGTAACATTCACTGCACCCAAGCTTGCCATCTCGTCTGAAATCGGAATAAGTACGTCCGCAAACGGGACATTTCTTTTCCTCTTTATAAGTTGTCGGCTGCATAAACCAATCAAACCCATCAAACAAATCTGAAAATAAATCATACATTCCAATCATCCTCCTTATTTACCTGCCATAGCAAGCATATTCTTAAATATATTTGCTCTTACTTTGTCTTTTTGCGGTTGATTAACAGTCAAAGAATTGTCGCATATTCCGCTGAATATAATTGAGGCTGTTCTTTCATCAAGAGCGTTGTGCCTGATTAAGTTTGCCAAATATGATTTAGCGGTTTTCTCGTCAAGGCTTTCGCCTACGGCTTTGATGGTCTGCATTATGATACCATCTTCGTGCTTTACCTGTTTAATCCTCAAATAACCTCCGCCGCCTCGTCTTGATTCGACGATGTAACCGTGGTCGGGATTAAACCTTGTTGAAATAACGTAATTAATTTGTGACGGAACACATCCGAATATTGAAGCAAGTTCGTTTCGTTTAAGCTCCAACCATTCGTCCGTATCGTCTTTGAGAAGTTCGTTTATGAAAGCTTCTATCTTATCACTCATACCCATTTTTTAATCACCTCTTTGACTTTGACTTTCTTTGACCTTTCATCTATTATTATACTCACATTGTCTCTTTTGTCAATGAATATTTTGTATTTAGTTTTTTAACAATTTGTGAACACAAAAAAAGATGAGGTTTCCCTCATCTTTGATTGCAAGTAAAAAGGACAGTTTTTAAACTGCCCTTTGGTTTTAGTTATTAAACAATGTACCGTTTTTCTGCTTTTCACAAGCGTCATAATAGCTTTCCGGTGTACCGATGTCAATACGAACTGCGTCAAACACATATGCGTACACATCGTTTTTACCGATAAGCCACGGTATAAAATGTCCCGGTGCGTCGGGATTATTGCCCTCTTTTAAATATTTATCTATAAGAGGTAGTGTATCGCGTTTATACAGATAAAACGGCGGTACACCCAAATCCGATTTAGGCTGTTTCGGCTTTTCTTCAAAACTTGTCACCTTGCCGTCACCGTCAAGTTCAACAACGCCCATAGAATGTAAATCTTCTTTATTCTCAATCGTATGCGCACAAATCATATCAGCGTTTTTACTGCGGTACATATCCACAAAATTGCAAAGCGAAAAATCAAATATATTATCGCTTGCCATAACAAGAATTTCGTCATTGATATTTTCCGTATCAATAACGTACTTCAAATCACCGATTGCGCCGAGTCTGTTATCATTACTCGTTGTATGGTCGTTAATAACCTTAACTTTTTTCGGACCTTTATAGCTTTTGCACCACTTTTCAAACTGCTTATAAAACTTTTCGTTAGTCACAATGTAGATATTTTCGACGTCGCTAACCTCGTCAATTTTATCCGTAACCATTTCCAAAATAGTCTTGTCACCGAGTTTTAAAAGTGCCTTAGGCATATTTTCCGTAAGCGGATACAATCTTGTGGCATAGCCTGCCGCCAACAACACACACTGCATAATTATCTCCTATTTATTTTCAAGTTTACTAACAAGATTCTTAATCTTTGTAACAGGGTTAAGAAGGCTTGATATAGTTTCATCGTGGTTAAGAGTATCGATAAGAAGTGAGATATATTTTGACATATCAACTTCACAGTACCATTCACGAGTTGCAAGGTCAGGATTTCTGTAAATCAAGTTTGTTGTGAAAATCTTATCAACAATACCGTCTGCAGCCGCTTTATCAAAGCACTCAAGACCGTTACAGAAAAGGCCGAACGATGCAAATACGAATATTCTCTTTGCACCCTGCTTTTTAAGGTTATTTGCAACGTCAATTACAGATTCACCCGATGAAATCATATCGTCAACGATAATAACGTCCTTACCGTTTACGTCACGTCCCAAATATTCGTGAGCCTCAATAGGGTTTTTGCCGTTTACGATTACAGAGTAATCACGTCTTTTATAGAACATACCAAGGTCAAGCTTTAGCACTGATGAATAGTACATACATCTTGACATACCGCCTTCATCAGGAGAGATTACAATAGTATCTTTTTTGTTTAGTGATATATCAGGAACGGCTCTGACAAGTGCCTTTATCATCTGATATGTCGCTTGAACATCATCAAAACCTGCAAGTGGAATTGCATTTGAAATTCTCGGATCGTGTGCGTCAAATGTAATGATATTTGACACGCCCATATGAACAAGCTCTTGCAGCATAAGTGCCGCATCAAGTGATTCACGACCGTTTCTTCTGTGCTGTCTGCCCTCGTAAAGCATAGGCATTACGACAGTAACACGTCTTGCCTTACCGCCCATTGCGGCAATAACACGTTTCAAATCCTGGTAGTGGTCATCAGGACTCATATGATTTTCAACTCCGTACATTTTATAGGTAACACCGTAATTGAACACATCGCATATGATATACACGTCATGACCTCTTACAGTTTCATCGATAACGCATTTTCCTTCGCCTGTACCAAATCTCGGACAAGTTACATGAGTAACATAAGTTTCTGTATCCTCATAACCTCTAAAAGCTCTAAGATATTCATCAATCTTAGCCGTTATGCCTTCACAGCCTTTCATACTTATGATACTAAGCTTGCCGACTATCGGTGTTTCGTTACTTATAAAGTTGTTTGTCATTGTAATTCTCCTTCTTACTGGATATGTATTAAATTTTCTCTCTCTCTTTGACGGTTTTCGTCCGTCTACGACCTTATTTTACATTTACATTACAAATATATCATAAGTAACGATATTTTTCAAGTGACATATCGTATTATTTTGCATAAAAAGTATAAAAATATTTTGTACAAAATTATTTATTTTTGAATTTCACTTAAAAGTTGTTTTATTGATTTTCCATTTACGGGATTTTTTATATAAGGCGCTATCTCACAAAGCGGTTTTAAAACAAATTCTCTGTTTTCCATTTCGATATGAGGTATGATTAAATCGTCCTCGTACATAACAACATCGTCATAAAGAATAATATCCAAATCAAGTGTTCTCGGTCCCCAATGAACAATGCGTTCTCTGTTATGTGCCTGTTCGATTTTATGCAAAAAAACAAGCAATTCATACGGTGTGTAAAGTGTTTCAAGTTCAAGACAGCCGTTTAAAAAATCGTCCTGTTCAACACCGCCGACAGGCTCTGTCACGATAAACTCCGACACTTTTTTCACTCTGCAACACTTATCCGCGTCAAGTTCTTTGACAGCACCGTCAAGGTGACCTTTGCTGTCACCCATATTTGAACCGAGTGCAATATATGCCCTGTGCCATTTTCTCGTTATGCTCACTTCCACAGTATCAACACTCATCATAATCGGCGCCCAAGGTTTTTTTAATGTTATTGTTACTTCTCTTATTAAATCGTATTCAAGCAATATTTTCTCGGCAATATTTTCCGCCGCCGCCTCAATAAGCTTAAATGTATTGTTTCTCATTACTTTGGTAATAAGATTGCACACTTCTGCATAATTCACCGATTTTTCAAGATTATCCTCTTTTCCCGCACTTCTTGTGTCACACACAAGATCCGCATTCACGATAAATTTTTGTCCGAGTACGTTTTCTTCTTTGAAAACACCGTGATTTGCAAAAACTTCAAGTCCTCTGATAGATATTTTGTCCATTTTTCGCTCCTTTTATCAGCTGTTTATTATTGCCTCGGTCATAAGTATCGCACGTTTGTTTTCAAGTACATCGTGTACCCTTACAAATCTGCAGCCTTTCATAACTCCTATAACCGATGTTGCAACAGTCCCCTCAACTCTTTGATCTGACGGCAAATCGAGCGTCAAGCCTATCATTGACTTTCTTGACGTACCGAGCAAAACAGGGTAGCCGAGTTCGTTAAGTCTGTCTACGTTATTCGTTATAATAAGATTTTGTTCATACGACTTCGCAAAACCCACACCGGGGTCAAGTATTATTTTATCGTCAGCAATACCCGCTTTTTTCGCAATGGCTATTGTTTCTCTAAGGTCGTCAAGTACGTCCTCCACAAAGGAATTATATTCTGCTCTTTCTCTGTTGTGCATAAGACAACACGCCGCACCCGATTTTGCAATCACTTCCGCCATATTCTTATCGTATTTCAATCCCCATATATCATTTACAAGGTCCGCGCCTGCTCCGACAGCCGCCGCGGCTACCTTGCTTTTATATGTGTCTATCGAAACAGGCACATCAAAATCAGCCTTGATTTTTTCTATTACAGGCACAACTCTTTCAATTTCTTCTTCATCACTGATTTTTGTATAATTCGGTCTTGTCGATTCACCGCCGACATCAATTATATCCGCACCGTCATTTATAAGCTGTTCGGTATGCTTTAAAGCACTGTCAATATTATTAAACTTACCTCCGTCCGAAAATGAATCGGGCGTCACATTCAATATACCCATTACATATGTATGATTTCCGAATTCCTTGTTTCCTATTATCATTTTTATCCCCCTTACAACACTATATCTGTATTTTTCTCATTTTCGCTCCACTTGCAGGTATCTATTGCGTTGCACATCATACACAAACGTGTTCTCTTATCCGCAATCGCAATAATATCGCCGAGTGTTTCCGCTTTTTCGGGTATTTCCCTATGTGTCCTTACCGCCTCAACCATATATTCAATCTCATCACTTGCAAACCCACATTCACAAAGTATTTTTTTCGCAATTTCACCGCCTGCTTTGTGATGATTTGTGCCGTTTTTATACTGCTCATACCGTCCTATATCGTGCAGTAAAGCCGTACCGTATATAATCTCTTTCGGTATGTTAAGTCCGTTTTCCAAATTCAAAATATACGCACTTCTTGCAACGTCTAAAAGATGGTCAATTCCGTGATTGCAGTAAATTCTGTCCTTTTCGGCAGAATTTATTTTTGACAGAATGTCACGAAAATTTTTATTCTTCAAAATATTGTTGCATTTTCGCATACTTATTATGTCGTCCGTTTTTCTTTTCAATTCCCCCAAAAACGACAATGAACCGAACGCAATAACAACGCAGTCCGTCATATTAAGGCACAATTTAAGTGCTGTATCAAGGCTTACCGCCTCAACATTTTGATTATATTCACTTATTGCACTTGCATATTTTTCGTTTGATAACGCTCGCGGATTGTTCGGTGTAATTGTGTATATCTTCTGTGCAAGCGGTGCGGTTATTTCGGCAATTTGCTTGTATGCCTTATCCGCAAACACACCTGTTATATACACGATTTTTCGATTGCCGTAATACTTTCCGATACTTTCTTTGAGCCTTTTCGCACCGTCAGTATTATGTGCGCCGTCAATTATAAATTCCGGTTTATCGCATATTTTTTCAAACCTGCCGTGCCATACCGTATTTATTAAACCGTTCTTTATATCATTTTCGCTCACACCGTCAATATGCCTGCACACTTCTTCCGCAACGGCGGCATTTTCGCGTTGATATTCACCGTCAAGCGATATTTCATATTCCGTCACATTGTCGGCTTTTATAAGTCGTGCCTTTTTTTCACAGCACTCGTTTTCTATGACATTCATCACACAATTTTCCTGTTTTGCCGTAACGACAAGTCCGTTATTTTTTATAATACCCGACTTTTGATATGCGATTTCTTCCAGCGTGTTGCCGAGGAATTTCATATGGTCCATACTTATCGGAGTTATCACCGATACAAGACTTTTCGGAATAATATTGGTTGCGTCCTCACGTCCGCCCATACCGACTTCAATCAAAACAACGTCACATTGTTCTTCTTTAAAATACAAAAATGCCGCCGCCGTTTCCATTTCAAAAGGTGTAGGGTGCGGAGTCATTTTGTCCGCAACTTCACTGATACGGCTTATATAATAAGCATATCTGTCCTCACTCATATTTTCTGCATTTATACGAAACTGTTCAAGATAATCAAAAACCGACGGTGAAACATATCGTCCGACTTTCTTGCCGGACTCAATCAAAATCTGTTCGGCAAAAGCACCTACACTTCCTTTACCGTTAGTGCCGGCGATGTGAATAACATCAAGTTCATTCTGCGGATTACCGAGTTTATCGCAGAGATTTGATATATTATCCAATCCCGGAACAATCCCATATTGCGAGGCTTTTTTTATGTACTCTCTTGCCTCTTTGTAATTCATCAACTTCATATCCTTTCAGACAAAGCCGTCCCGTTAAAAAGAAAAAGCTCCCTTGCCATAGGGAGCTTAAATAATATTCTCTACCGTAAATCAGCGGGATGCAATCCGTATACCGCAAGCCTAAGGCTTTTCGTCAAAGTGACAACTCCCCGTTCACTCCGCACTTCACGCACACGAATCTACTCTGTTATTTTTTTATGCTGAACCTGTCAACAAAATAAAACAGACAAAACTGCAACGGTTTTGTCTGCAGCATATTTATATTATATACCACTTCACGCCTAATTGCAATTATATTTTAATCAAATTCACACCGTCTGTCCTAAAAGTAGAAAAATAGACAAAAAATTTTATTAATTTTGTTTTTTTTGCTGTCTTGATAAAATGCACTTATAGGAGTAAAATTAATTCTTAGATTTAAAAAATTAATACTTATTTATATAGGAGGCAACAACAATGGAATCTTACAAATATTTACTCGACATTGCACTTATTTTGATAAGTACAAAAATCCTCGGACTTTTAACAAGACGTATCCAACTGCCACAGGTAGTCGGTGCTCTTATCGCCGGACTTCTTTTAGGTCCTGCCTGTTTCGGAGTTTTGCAGGAAACTGATTTTATCAAGAACATTGCCGAAATCGGTGTTATCGTACTTATGTTCGCAGCCGGTCTTGAAACAGACGTTCAGGAACTGAAAAAGACAGGTCTTGCGTCGTTTATAATCGCTCTGCTCGGCGTTATCGTACCGCTTGTCGGCGGATACTTTGTAGCCACGATCTACAACCCGGTAACCGACCAACAGACAATGCTGCAAAACATATTTGTCGGTGTCGTTCTAACCGCAACATCTGTCAGTATCACAGTTGAAACACTTAAAGAACTCGGCAAACTTTCGACAAAAACAGGTAACGCAATCTTGGGTGCGGCACTTATAGACGACGTACTCGGTATTATTGCACTTACTGTTATTTCAAGCTTTGCCGGCAGTGACGTTTCTCTGTGGGTAATACTTCTGAAGATACTCGGTTTCTTCATATTCTGCGGAGTTGTGGCATTTCTTTTCATCAAGTTTGTCAATCCGTGGATTAACAAATACAAAAAGGATTTAAGACGTTTCGTAATTCTTGCATTTGCATTCTGTTTGCTTATGTCATTCGCCGCCGAATATTTCTTCGGCGTAAGTGATATTACAGGTGCTTTCGTTGCAGGTCTTATCCTTTCAAACAACAAAAAAACTTCGTATATGCTAAACCGTTTCGATACGGTTTCATACGTTCTTCTTTCACCGGTATTCTTTGCAAGCGTCGGTCTTAAAGTAACATTCAGCAATATGTCTGCAACGGTTGTAGTGCTTACCGTATTATTGCTTGTAGTTGCAATTCTTTCAAAGATGATTGGTTGCGGACTTGGTGCTAAGATATGCAAATACACAAATCTTCAATCAGTTAAAATCGGTATCGGTATGATTTCAAGAGGTGAAGTTGCACTTATCGTTGCCACAAAGGGTATGTCAATGGGACTTATGAAAGACGAATTTTTCGCACCGCTTGTACTTGTCGTTGTTGCAACAACCATCGTTACACCGATACTTTTGAAACTTGCATATAAATATCAGGCAAGCCGTGAGGCGGACGTTCCTATGGCATCATCACTTGTCGATAAGGTTGAGGAAAGAAACGACCTTGAAAAAATCACTCAAAACGCCGCAAATATGCACGAAGAAATGAAGGAAATTCATAAATAACATCACTAAAGAGCCGACAATAAAATCGGTTCTTTTTTCTTGATATTATATACCGTTTTATGCTATAATATAATCAATCAAACGAAAGGATATTTAAAATGCTGACAGATTTTCATACACATATTTTTCCAGACAAAATGGCGGACAAAACGATAAAATTACTTGAATCGAACATCAAAGAAGAATACAGGCCACACAAAGCCGAACTACGCGGTACACTTGACGCACTCAAGCAGTCAATGCGTGAAAACAACGTTGACATATCGCTTGTACTTCCGATTGCCACGAACGTAAAGCAATCAACAACAATAAATAACTTCGCCGCATCAATAAACGGTATTGACGGTATTTATTCACTCGGCAGTCTGCACCCTATGCAATCGGATTGGGAAAGTGTTTTGTATGACATCAAAGAAAAAGGGCTTAAAGGTATCAAGCTACACCCCGAATATCAGCAATTTTACATTGACAGCAAAGAATCAATACAAATTCTGAAAAAATGTGAGGAATTCGACCTTATAACCGTACTTCATTCGGGCAAAGATATAGGTATCGATCCGCCTGTTCACTG